>Ga0206117_100189_pt1 | contig 94410 bp, 72 predicted proteins | sample 3A5Ametagenome_FD_177997 | JGI IMG/M metagenome (GOLD analysis project Ga0206117, IMG submission 177997) | Enriched microbial communities from leaf-cutter ant dump, University of Wisconsin, Madison, United States - 3A5A | ecosystem: Environmental > Terrestrial > Nest > Insects nest > Nest dump...
ATGGTGACGGCGAAGTCGAGGTCCTGGGCGATGCGGGCGAGGCTGGCGGAGAGCTGGCCGGCGCCGATCAAGAGCAGCCGGTAGCGCGGGCCGAAGACGCTGGTGAGGGTGGCGCCGTCGTAGTCCAAGCCTTGTTCGGGATGGGCGGGGGCGAGCGTGGCCTGGCCGCTGGCCATGTCGAGGCGGCGTTCGGTGAGTTCGCCGGCGGCGAGGCGGGCGAGGAGCGCGTCCAGCGCGCTCGCGTCGGCGAGCGGTTCCAGCACCAGTTCCATGGTGCCGCCGCAGGGCAGGCCGAAGCGGCGGGCTTCTTCGGCGCCCACGCCGTAGCTCACCAATTGGGGGCGCGCCGGCATGCCTTCGCCACGCAGGCGGTGCATCAGGTCGTCCTCGATGCAGCCGCCGGACACCGAGCCGACCGCGCGGCCATCCTCGCGCAGCGCCAGCAGGGCGCCGGGCGGGCGCGGCGAGGAGCCCCAGGTGCGCACCACCGTGGCCAGCAGCACCCGCCGGCCTTCGCTCAGCCAGCGCCGGGCGCCCTGCAGGACTTCGAGGTCCAGGCTATCCATGTGTGTTTCTCCGTGGGGACTGCTTTTGTCCGTCCTGGCGCCTTGTTGGCATGAGGCGATGGCCAGATCGTTCGTGGCCGGCGGTTTTCAGGGCCGGTATGGGGTTGTCCAATTGCTCAGAGGGCCAAGCGGAGCATGCCTGGCTCCCCTCTCCCCTCGCGGGGAGTAGGCGGAAAAAGCGAAGCATCGCTTCGCCCGCCGGAGCGCCCTGGGGCCGGCAGGCCGCAGGGCCGGGGCGCGGAGCGGGGGCTGGGGGAGAGGGGGAGCGGCGGTCGGACAGGCACTGTCGCCCCTTCGGGGCGCCCCCTCTCCCCGGCCCTCTCCCGCGAGGGGAGAGGGGGAAAGGCGCGGCGCCCTCGGCATGTTCAGCGATGGCGGCGACCAACACGCGGCACCCAACGCTGGATCAAGCCCCTCCCCCACATCAGGCCTTCAACTGCTCCCCGATGGGCAAGGCCCGGATGCGCTTGCCGGTCGCCGCATACAGCGCATTCGCCAGCGCCGGCGCCAGCGGCGGTACGCCCGGCTCGCCGACGCCGGTAGGCTTCTCCGCCGACGGCATGATGTGCACCTCCACCTTGGGCATTTCGTTGATGCGCAGCACCGGGTAGTCGTGGAAGTTGGACTGCTCCACCTGGCCATCCTTGAGCGTGATGGCACCGGTGAGCGCGGCGGCCAGGCCGTAGCCGATGCCGCCTTCCATCTGCGCGCGGATCACGTCCGGATTCACCGCGATGCCGCAGTCGACCGCGCACACCACCCTGTCCACCTTGAAGCTGCCGTCAGCCGCCACCGTCACTTCCACCACCTGGGCGACGTAGCTGTTGAAGGATTCGTGCACCGCCACGCCGCGGCCGCGCTTGCCGTCCTTGGCCGCGGGCAGCGGCTTGGCCCAGCCGGCCTTGTCCGCCGCCAGCTTGAGCACGCCGGCGTGGCGCGGGTGGGCGGCGAGCAGGTCCATGCGGTAGGCCACCGGGTCGGCCTTGGCCGCCACCGCCAGCTCGTCCATGAACACTTCAGTGGCGAAGCCGGTGTGGGTGGAGCCGACCGAGCGCCACCACTGCACCGGCACTTTCAGCTCGGCGCCAGGGGTGTGCAGGTCCACCAGCAGGTTGGGAATGGCGTAGGGCAGATTGGCGGCGCCTTCCACCGAGGTGGCGTCCACGCCATCCTTGATCATCACCGGCTCGAACGGCGAGCCCTTGATGATGGACTGGCCGACGATGCGCTGCTCCCAGGCCAGCGGCTTGCCCTGGCCGTCCAGCGCGGCGCGCAGGCGGTGCAGGTAGAGCGGGCGGTAGAAGCCGCCGCGCATGTCGTCTTCCCGCGACCACACCAGCTTCACCGGCGCACGGCCGTCTATGGCCTTGACGATGTGGGCGGTTTCCAGCAGGTAGTCGGACTGCGGATTGGCGCGGCGGCCGAAGCTACCGCCGGCATAGAGCATGTGCAGGGTGACTTGCTCCGGCTTGAGGCCGAACAGCTGGGCGAGGTTGGCCTGGTCCACCGTCTGGAACTGCTCGCCGTTCCACACCTCGCAGCCCTCGGCACTCAGCCGCATCACGCAGTTGAGCGGCTCCATGGCCGCATGGGCGAGGTAGGGGAAGCCGTACTCCGCCTCCAGCACCTTGCCGGCCTTGCCGAGTTCGCCGCTGGCGTCGCCATCGCGGCGGGCGACCGCGCCGGGGGTGGCGGCAAGCTTGCGGTAGTCGGCGAAGAGCTGCTCGCTGCTGCCGCGCCAGGCCTGGGAATCGTCCCATTCCACCTGCAGCGCCTCGCGGGCCTTCTTCGCCGTCCAGTAGCTGTCGGCCAGCACCGCGACGCCGGTGGGAATGCGCACCACGTCCGCCACGCCGGGAATGGCGCGCGCCGCTTTGTCGTCCACGCTGCGCACCGTGCTGCCGAAGCGCGGCGGGTGGGCCACCACCGCCACCAGCATGCCGGGCAGCTTCACATCCTGGGTGAATTGCGCCTGGCCGGTGGTCTTGGCCACGCTGTCCTTGCGCGGCGCGCTGCGGCCGATGAGCTTGAAGTCCTTGGGGTCCTTCAGCGTGACCTTTTCCGGCACCGGCAGCCGGCCGGCGGCCTCTGCCAGTTCGCCGAAGCCGGCCTTGCGCCCGCTCTTGGCGTGGCTGACGACGCCGTTGGCCACCTGGATCTCTGCCGTCGGCACCTTCCAGCGCTCGGCGGCGGCCTGCACCAGCATGGCGCGGGCGGCGGCGCCGGCCTGGCGCAGCTGCTCGAAGGAGTTGGCGATGGCGGTACTGCCGCCGGTGCCCTGCGCCGGACCCCAGAACAGGTTGTTGTAGCGGCCGGCATCCGCCGGCGCGCCTTCCACCACCACCTTCTTCCAGTCGGCGTCCAGTTCTTCGGCGACCAGGGTGGCGAGGCCGGTGTAGGTGCCCTGCCCCATCTCCAGGTGCTTGGAGAGCACGGTGACGGTGCCGTCGCTGCCGATGCGGACGAAGGCGTTGGGCGAGAAGCTGCCGGCCGCCTGCGGGCCGCTGCCGGCGATGCCGGGGCCGGCCACGCCCGGCTGGGCGGCCTGCGCCGCCGGCAGCACCAGCGCCAGGGTGAGGCCGGCGCCGCTCTTGAGGAAGTCGCGGCGGGAAACGTTGTGGATGCGGGAATTCATGATCGTGCGCTCCTTACGCCAGGGCCTTGGCGGCTTCGTGGATGGCGGCGCGGATGCGCACGTAGGTCGCACATCGACAGATGTTGCCGCTCATGGCGGCGTCGATGTCGGCATCGGTCGGTTTGGGATTCGTGGCCAGCAGCGCGGTGGCGGACATGATCTGGCCGGACTGGCAGTAGCCGCACTGCACCACGTCCAGCTTCTGCCAGGCCGCCTGCACCGCCTTGCCGGCGCGCTCGGCGCCCACGCCCTCGATGGTGGTGATGCGGGTGCCGGCGGCGGCCGACAGCGGCGTGGAACAGGAGCGTATGGGCGTGCCGTTCATATGCACCGTACAGGCGCCGCACAGGCCCATGCCGCAGCCGAACTTGGTGCCGGTGAGGTTGAGGTCGTCGCGCAGGGCCCACAGCAGGGGCGTATCGTCCGGCAGCTCGGAGCTGACCTGCTTGCCGTTGAGCGTGAAACGGGTCATCGGGCGTCTCCTGGGAGGAAGGGTGGGAGCCAAAAGGAAAAGGGCGCAGGCATGTGGGCGCCATGTTGTTCTTGCATGCCGTGCTGCAGCCTAGACGCTTTGTCTTTTAAGATCGACGTGCCAATGATGGAAGAGCCATGAAGCCAGCCTTAAGAATCGAGCCCGCCCTGCTCCCCGCCCTCGCCGCCTTCGAGTGCGTCGCCCGCCATGCCAGCTTCAGCCGCGCCGCGGCGGAGATGGGCCTCTCGGCCTCGGCGCTGTCCCAGTCCATGCGCACGCTGGAGCAGCGCCTGGGCGTGCGGCTGCTGGCGCGCACCACCCGCCGCGTCGGCCTCACCGAGGAGGGCGCGCGGGTACTGGACGGCGTGCGCCGCGGCCTGGCCGAGCTGGGCGGAGCGATAGAAACCCTGGACGAGGTGCGCGACCAGCCCAGCGGCACGGTGCGCATCACCCTGTCGCGGCTGGCCTACAGCCGGCTGTTCTCCCCCCACGTCGCCAGCTTCGCCGAGCGCTATCCGGCGGTGGGCCTGGAGTTCGCGCTGGACGACGGGCTGACCGACATCGTCGCCGAAGGCTTCGACGCCGGTGTGCGCCTGGGCGGCAACATCGAGGCGGACATGGTGGCGGTGCCCATCAGCACCCCGGAGCGGCTGGCGACGGTGGCCGCCCCCGCCTACTTCGCCCGCCGTCCGCCACCGCAGACGCTGGAAGACCTCGCCGCCCACGACTGCAGCCGCTTCCGCTACATCACCAGCGGCCGGGTGGCGCGCTGGTTCTACCAGCGCGAGGGCCGGCCAGTGGAACTGGAGGTGAATGGCCGCTTCGTGGTGAACGACCTGGACGCGGAACTGGACCTGGCGCGGCGCGGGCTGGTGCTCGCGCAGGTGATCGAGTCGATGGCGGTGGAGGACATCCGCAGCGGCCGGCTGGTGACGGTGCTGGAGAACTACGCGCCCTCGCTGAGCCGCGCCTATCTCTACTTCCCCCGCAGCACCCAGATGCCGCCACGGCTGAGGGTGTTCATCGACCATTTCCTGGCGGCGAACGAGGAAGGGCGGGAGAAGGGGAAGGCCGGGGTAGCGGAGGCTCCGCCCAAGGCGGTGAGCGTCTAGCCCACGGCCCGGCGCTGGCCTCGACAGGGTTCAGGCCAGGCGACTAGCACCTCTCCTCTGCCCTGACGGGCGATAGAAGAGCGAAGCATGCTCAGTTCATCTGATCCACCGATGGCCGGCGGGTCGCAGGCATGGAGCAGAGCGAAAGCTGGCGTAAGGGAGGCCATCTCCACTCAGACAGGCGACGGCTGCCCCCTCTCCCCTCGCGGGAGAGGGTTGGGGAGAGGGGGAGCAGCGGTCGGGCTGAGCCGCGGCCGCCCCTGCGGGGCGCCCCCTCTCCCCGGCCCTCTCCCGCGAGGGGAGAGGGGGAAAACCCAGGCTCGCGACAGAAGCGGGGCGTCTGGGCGATCAGAAATGCAGCGGGCCGCAGCGTGTGGCTGCGGCCCGCTGATGTGGCGCGCCCTTCGGCCAGCGCCGCTGATGCAGACCGCCTCAGGGCGAGACGCTGGTTTCCCGTGTCACCTCGGCCAGCGACTCCCGGGTGATCTCGGCGATCGTCTTGGCCCCGGTCAGCGTCATCGCCACCTTCATTTCCTTCTCGAACAGCGTCAGCAGGTTCTCCACGCCGGCCTCGCCGGCGGCGGCCAGGGCGTAGACGAAGGCGCGGCCCAGCATCACCGCGTCGGCGCCGAGGGCGATCATGCGCACCACGTCCAGGCCGCTGCGGATGCCGGAGTCGGCGAGGATCTTGATCTCGCCCTTGACCGCGTCGGCGATGGCCGGCATCGCGCGGGCGCTGGAGAGCACGCCGTCGAGCTGGCGGCCGCCGTGGTTGGAGACGACGATGCCGTCGGCGCCGAAGCGCACCGCGTCGCGGGCATCTTCCGGGTCGAGGATGCCCTTGATCACCATCGGGCCTTCCCAGAATTCGCGTATCCACTCCAGGTCCTTCCACGAGATGGAGGGATCGAAGTTGGCTGCCAGCCAGCCGATGTAGTCGGCCAGGCCAGTGGGGTGGCCGCGGTAAGCGGAGATGTTGCCGAGGTCGTGCGGCTTGCCCAGCAGGCCGACGTCCCAGGCCCAGGCGGGGTGGGTCACCGCCTGCAGCATGCGGCGCAGCGGCGCGTTGGGGCCGCTCATGCCGGAGTGGGCGTCGCGGTAGCGGGCGCCGGGGGTGGGCATGTCCACGGTGAACACCAGGGTGGTGACGCCGGCGGCCTTGGCCCGCTCCAGGGCGTTCTTCATGAAGCCGCGGTCCTTCAGCACGTAGAGCTGGAACCACATCGGCCGGTTGATGGCCGGCACCACTTCCTCGATGGGGCACACCGACACGGTGGACAGGGTGAAGGGCACGCCCTTCTTCGCCGCCGCCCGCGCCGCCTGCACTTCGCCGCGGCGGGCATACATGCCGGTGAGGCCGACCGGCGCCAGCGCCACCGGCATCGCCAGCTTCTCGCCGAACAGTTCGGTTTCCAGGCTGAGCTCGGACATGTTGCGCAGGATGCGCTGGCGCAGGGCGATGTCCGCCAGGTCGGCGACATTGCGCCGCAGCGTGTGCTCGGCGTAGGCGCCGCCATCGATGTAGTGGAACAGGAAGGGCGGCAGCCGGCTCTCGGCGGCGGCGCGATAGTCGGTGGAAGCGGAAATGATCATGTTCGCTCGCGTTCGGCAGGTGGAAGGCGGGAGGCGCGGGCCCGGCGGGCTTCGTCCTCGTCCAGGGTGCGCAGGGAGTCGTGCACGAAAACAAGGTGGGCGTGCGCCGCGGCGCTGGCGCGTTGCGGGTCGCCGGCCAGGATGGCGTCCATCATTTCCCGGTGCTGTGCGGACAGCGGGTTGAAGGTGCGCGGCGACACGTAGAGCTTCTCCCGGCTCTGGGAGATGTTGGTCTGCAGCAGGTCGAACAGGCCGCGCATCACCTGCAGCAGGACCAGGTTGTGCGAGGCCTCGGCGATGGAGAGGTGGAAGGCGGCATCCGCCACCGCCTCGCCGGCCGGGTCGTTCTTGCCGTGGGCGGCCATCATGGTGTCGAAGGCTTCGCGGATGCGGTCGCGGTCTTCGACGGTGGCGCGCAGCGCGGCATGCCAGGCGGTGGCGCCTTCCAGCGCGTAGCGGGTTTCCAGCACGTCGAAGCGGTATTCGGGATCGCCCTGGAACAGCGGTAGGAAGGGCTCCAGCGGCCCGACCACCCGCTGGGTGGCCGTGCGCGCCGCCTGCACGAAGGTGCCGCCGCCCACCCGGGCGGCGAGCAGGCCCTGCGCGCTGAGCTGGGCGATGGCTTCGCGCAGCGCGGTGCGCGAGACGCCCAGCTCCAGCGCCAGCGCGCGCTCTGCGGGCAGGCGGTCGCCGGCCTGGAGGCCGCGCTGGGAGATGAGTTGCCGCAGCTCTGCGGCAACCCGGTCGGACAGACGTTCGGAAGTGCGGGTCGTTTTCATCCCGCTATTTTCCGGCAGCCGCCGCGCGAGCGGCTGCACCTCGTGCCCGGAACAACATGGAAGCGCAAGGCCGGCGCATGGCCTCAGGGAATCATCCAGGGCACCACATAGGCCTGCAGCGTGGTGATGATGCCCACCAGCGTGCAGAACACCAGGCTGTGGCGCACGGTGAAGCGGAACAGGTCGGACTCCTTGCCGGCCAGGCCGACCGCGGCGCAGGCGATGGCGATGGACTGCGGCGAGATCATCTTGCCGGTGACGCCGCCGGTGGTGTTGGCCGCCACCAGCAGGATGTCGGAAACGCCGATCTGGTGCGCGGTGTTGGCCTGCAGCGCGGCGAACAAGGCGTTGGCCGAGGTATCCGAACCGGTCAGGAACACGCCCAGCCAGCCCAGGAAGGGCGAGAAGAAGGTGAAGGCGCCGCCGGTGTGCGCCAGGGCCAGCGCCAGCGTGGCGGAAAGGCCGGAGTAGTTGGCGATGAAGGCGAAGGCCAGCACCATGCCGATGGAGTAGATGGGCACGCGCAGCCCGTTCACCGTCTCGCCGAAGGTCTTCACCGCGTCCGCCGGCCGCATGCGCAGCAGCACGATGGAGATCAGCGCGGCGAACAGGATGGCGGTGCCGGTGGCGGAGAACCAGTCGAACTTGTACACCGCCTCGTACAACGTCGGCTTGGCGACGATGGGCGGCATCTTCTGCACCAGCGCGTCCAGCGAGGGCACCGGGAACTTGATGATCCAGCTCTCCAGCGCGCCGCCCTTGGCGAACAGGGCCTTGAACGGCTTCACGCTCCAGATGGTGACCATGGCGGTCAGGATCAGGAAGGGCGACCAGGCCTTGATGATCTGGCCGGCGCTGTAGTGGCTGTGGGCTTCCTGCTGCACCTTGGCGTCCAGGTGACTGTCGGCATCCTCGAAGCGGAAGATGCGCTTCGGCTGCCAGCGCTTCAGGAACAGCGTCAGGCACACCAGCGAGGCCAGCGAGGAGGTGATGTCCGGCAGCTCGGGGCCGATGAAGTTGGAGGTCAGGTACTGGACGATGGCGAAGGAGCCGCCGGCCACGATCACCGCCGGCCAGGTTTCCTTGACGCCGCGCCAGCCGTCCATGATGGCCATGATCCAGAACAGCACGATGATGGTCAGGAAGGGCAGCTGGCGGCCCGCCATCTGGCCGATCTGGAAGGCATCCAGCCCGGTCACCTGGCCGGCGACGATGATGGGGATGCCCATGGCGCCGAAGGCCACCGGCGCGGTATTCACGATCAGGCACAGGCCGGCGGCGTACAGCGGCTTGAAGCCCAGGCCGACCAGCAGCGCGGCGGTGATGGCCACCGGCGCGCCGAAGCCCGCCGCGCCTTCCAGGAAGGCGCCGAAGGAGAAGCCCACCATCAGCATCTGCAGGCGCTGGTCTTCAGTCACCGACAGGATGGAGGCGCGGATGATGTCGAACTGGCCGGTCTTCACCGACACCTTGTAGAGGAAGACCGCGCCGATGATGATCCAGGCGATCGGCCACAGCCCGTAGAAGAAGCCATAGACGCCGGAAGCCAGCGCCCGCTCCAGCGGCATGCGATAGAAGAGCAGCGCCACCAGCAGCGCGATGATTACGGTGATGGTGCCTGCCATCCACCCCTTCATCCGCAATATCGCCAGGGCGACGAAGAAGAAGGCGATCGGCAGCAGCGCGATCAGGCTGGACAACCATAGGTTGCCAGCCGGGTCATAGATTTGTTCCCAGGCCTGCATTGGTTTCTCACTCCCGTTCATCCTCGGCGGATTGGCCGCCGGGCGTGGACATCGTCCATTTTCATTTATTGTTTGATTGGTCTTACCAATTGAAAAATCGGTATAACCAAGCGACGCGGATTAAAACGGGGTTTTCAGGGAAACGTCAATTGGGGCAGACAGATAGAGGCGAAATATTTCCCCATATTGGTCATACCAATACGCAAAAGCGATGCCTTCCCACAGGCGGAAATATCCCTATTTGCAGTGCACCAATCCGTATGCCTTCTGGCTTTCCGCAGGCCTGTTGCGAACCGTACAACTCGTTTGACATATATAAGACCTAATACAGCCCGAAGATGTAACAGCGCGGGGGAGGACATACGCCCCGGCGCGGCAGCCCGGAAGCGCTACGTTGCCATCCGCCCGCGGCATGCCGGCGGCGCAGGAAAGCAGCGCAGCAACCCATCCTCCGCCCAGGCGGGCCTCGCCAGCGCCTTCACCTGGGCGCCCGAAAAGGGCAGCTGCCACGTAAATCCGAGGGGTGCCGGGGCTGGCGGCCAGCCGGTGGCGGCGGTAGCATCCCTGCCCTTTACGCCCCGGGCCTTCGCATGACTTCCGCACCCGCCCGCGCCTGCGGCATCGACTTCGGCACCTCCAATTCCACCGCCGGCTGGCTGCGCCCCGGCATGCCCACGCTGCTGCCGCTGGAAGACGGCAAGCCCACCCTGCCCTCGGCGGTGTTCTTCAACGCCGACGAGGACAGCACCCACTACGGCCGCGACGCCCTGGCCGAGTACCTGGAAGGCTACGAAGGCCGGCTGATGCGGGCACTGAAGAGCCTGCTCGGCAGCAGCCTCATCGACGGCCACACCGAGGTGCTGGGCCGCGCCCTCTCCTTCCGCGAGCTGCTCGCCAGCTTCATCGGCGAACTCAAGCGCCGCGCCGAAACCGCCGCCGGCCGCAGCTTCGACCAGGCGGTGTTCGGCCGCCCGGTGCACTTCGTGGACGAGGACGCCGCCGCCGACCGCAAGGCGCAGGACACGCTGGAAGACATCGCCCGCCGCGTCGGCTTCCGCGAAGTCAGCTTCCAGTTCGAGCCCATAGGCGCCGCGCTGCACTACGAAGCCTCGCTGACGCGCGAGGAGCTGGTGCTGATCGCCGACATCGGCGGCGGCACCGCCGACTTCTCGCTGGTGCGCCTGTCGCCGGAGCGCGCCCGCCTCGCCGAGCGCGACGACGACCTGCTGGGCAACGCCGGCGTGCACATCGGCGGCACCGACTTCGACCGCGCCCTCAGCCTGGACTGCGTGATGCCGCTACTGGGCTACCGCGGCCGCATGAAGAACGGCGCCGCCATCCCCTCCAGCATCTACTTCCAGCTCGCCACCTGGCACACCATCAACAGCGCCTACACCCGCCAGACCTGGGCCGACCTGCAGAACATCTACCGCGACGCCGAGGCGCGCGAAGAGCTGGACCGCCTCTCCCGCCTGATCAACAACCGCGAAGGCCACTGGCTGGCGCTGCAGGTGGAACAGGCCAAGATCGACCTCTCCGCCGCGCCCAGCGCCACGCTGGAACTGGACCGCCTGCAGGCCGGCTTCACCCACGCCATCGACAGCGCCGCCTTCACCGCCGCCACCACCTCGCTGGTGGACCGGGTGGCCGAAACGGTGGCCGGCCTGCTCGCCCAGGCCGGCGTCGCCCGCGAGCGGGTGGACACCCTCTACTTCACCGGCGGCGCCAGCGGCGTTTCCCAGCTGCGCGCCCGCATCGCCGCCGAACTGCCGCAGGCGCGCAGCGTGGAAGGCGACCTCTACGGCAGCATCGGCGCCGGCCTGGCGGTGGAAGCGGCGCGGCGCTACGGTTGAGGTTGAGGCGGCGGACGATGGGGCGCGGAATGCGCTGCCGTCTCCGGGCCTGGAACAGCAGCGGGGCGTAAAGCCGGCGCACAGTCCTGGCCTGGCGAGCACGGCGCAGACGAAACCGGAGAACGCTGTCGCCAGCCCGCAGGCAAACGGATAGCCTCGGCACTGCCGTGCCCATGCTCCAGCAAACGGTCCAGGAGAACAGGCCGGCCACACACCCGAGCCCTGCCCGGCAGCCCAGCCGCCGCGCCCCTGAACCAGAACAAACAACAAAAGCCCCCGACATGACCCCAGCCCCGCTCCCCGCCGCGCAAGCCCCCTTCGTGCTGCTGCCCGGCTTCATGGCCGACGAAACCCTGTGGCGCGAGATGGAGCCAGCGCTCACCGCCCGCGCGCCAGTCATCCACGGCAGCCTGCGCGAGGGCGACAGCATCGCCGCCATGGCCCGGCACGTCATCGCCAGCCTGCCGGAGCGCTGCGTGCTGGTCGGCTTCTCCATGGGCGGCTACGTGGCGCGCGAGATCGTGCGCCAGGCGCCGGAGCGCATCGCCGCGCTGGTACTGGTCGCCACCTCCGGCCGCGCGGATTCACCGCTGCAGGCCCAGCGCAAGACGGCGGCGGTGAAGACCGCCCAGGCCGGCGTTTTCCGCGGCCTCAGCCCCTCCTCCATCCGCGCTTCGGTGCATACGGCGCGGGAGAACGACGCCGGACTGATAGACGCCATCCGCCAGATGGGCGTGCGCCTCGGCGGTGAGATCTTCTTCCGCCAATCCCACCTGGTACGCGACAGCGACCTGCCGACCCTGGCCGCCTTCCACTGCCCCACGCTGGTGGTCGCCGCCGACCAGGACCGCCTGCGCAGCCTGGACGAGGCCCGCGAACTGCAGGCGGCCATCCCCGGCGCCCAGCTGGAGATCATCGCCGACAGCGGCCACATGATCCCGCTGGAACAACCCGCCGCCCTGCTGCAGGCGCTGACCCGCTGGCTGGACAGCCTCCCCGGCTGACGCCCCGCCATGCCCGACTTCGCCCTCACCATGGCCGCCCTGGGCTTCGGCTTCGCCGCCTACATGCTGCTCAGCCTGCTGCGCCACCTGCGCCGCAGCCGCGCCTGGCGGCGGGAAGCGGAAGAAACAGGCCAGCGCTGGCGCACACCGCCGGAGCAGCGGGTGATGAGCATGGTGTTCGGCCTGCTGGCGTTGCTGGGGCTGTATGCGGGGATCAGCGCGCTTGGCAGCGCGCTGGGGATGGGGAGTGGCTGAACGGTGGTGACTCGCGCCCACTCTCGACGCTTCGGATCAGCAAGCTGAGCCGCCTTCCCCCTCGTGGAAGGGCTGGGGAGAGGAGGCAGCGCTTATGGGACTGAAACGCAGCCGCCCCTGCGGGGCGCCCCCTCTCCCCAACCCTCTCCCACGAGGGGAGAGGGGGAAAAAGCAGAACCGCGGCGCGATCTGATCTGGACAGGAGTCGTCCTGCCGACAGCCGCAAGCTGACTCAATCGCGGAGGCTGGGCACTCTCCCTCCGCCACCCGCCACCTCATCCCCCAGCGCCCGCAGATAGGCCCACGGATAGATCCCCCGCTCGTGCCCATCGGCGAAGACCAGGTTCAGGCCCTGCACCGCCAGTGCCCGGATCTCGCTCAGCGCCGCCGGCGCCGGCGGGGGCAGGCCGCTGCGGCGAGACTGCTCGCAGGCCGCGCAACGGCAACGCTGGCGCAGCAGACCGTGGGGCAGCAGGCTGCGCGCGCCATCTTCCCAATCGATCACCAGCTCGCCCGACGAGCGCCGGTCGGTGACGGCGCGGGGCAGCACCGCGCGCGGGTCGGCTGAAGCAACCGCCGCAAGCCCAGGCGCGGCGCTCATAAGGCCTCCCCCACCCCGCCCTTGCCCAGGTGCCAGTCGCCGCCCAGGCCGCCCTCCCGCAGCTCCCCGCCCATGGCCGCCAGGCTTTCCTCCCGGATCAGCGCGCGCAGCTGCTGCAGGATGGCGATGAACTCCGGCGAATTGCTCATCTCCGCGGTGCGCGGGCGCGGCAGCGGGATGGGGATTTCCGCCTTCACCCGGCCGGGGCGGGCGGTCATCACATAGACCTTGTCGGACAGGAAGATGGATTCCTCGATGTCGTGGGTGATGAACAGCACCGACAGCTTCAGCTGCTGCCACATATTGGTGAGGATCTCCTGCATCACCACCCGCGTCTGCGCGTCCAGCGCGCCGAAGGGCTCGTCCATCAGCAGCACCTGCGGGCCGGTGGCGAGCGCGCGCACGATGCCCACCCGCTGCTTCATGCCGCCGGAGAGCTGCTCCGGGTAGTGGTTCTCGAAGGCGAGCAGGCCGGCGAGGCCGAGCAGGGTGCGCGCCCGCGCGCAGCGCGCGGCCGGCGCCATGCCCTGCATGCGCAGGCCGAACTCCACGTTCTCGCGCACCTTGAGCCAGGGGAACAGCGAGTACTGCTGGAACACCACGCCGCGATCGGCGCCGGGGCCGCGTATCGGCGCGCCGTCCACCGTGGCGCCGCCGGCGCTGGGCTTGAGGAAGCCGGCGACGATATTGAGCAAGGTGGATTTGCCGCAGCCCGAGGGGCCGACCACCGACACGAACTCGCCCGGCTTCACATCGATGGAGATGCCGCGCACCGCGTCCAGCGCGGCGCCGTTCTGGGTGAAGCGCACGGTGACGTCGTCGATCTCGATGTGGCCGCGGCCGGGCGCGGTATCCGCCACGCCGGGCGCGGCGCTGGCAAGCAGCGTGCTCATGGCGCGCCCTCCCTGCCGCCGAGGCTCTGCCAGGGCATGGCGATGCGCGACAGCAGGCGGATGGCGCCGCTGCAGGCGAGGCCGAGCACGCCGATCACCAGCATGCCGATGACGATGTGCGGGTACTCGATCAGCGAATAGGCCTCCCAGGTGAAGTAGCCGACGCCGAACTGGCCGGAGATCATCTCCGCCGCGATCAGCGACACCCAGGCCACGCCCATGCCCACCGCCAGGCCGGTGAAGATGTGCGGCAGCGCCGCCGGCAGGATCACCCGGGCGAGCAGCGAGGCTTCGCCGGCGCCCAGGCAGCGCGCCGCCCGCAGCAGCACCGCATCCACCGCGGCGACGCCGTGCAGGGTGTTGAGCAGGATGGGGAAGAAGGCGCCGAGGAAGGTGATGAAGACGATGCTGGATTCGGTGCTCGGCCACAGCATGATGGAGATGGGCACCCAGGCGATGGCGGGTATCGGCCGCAGCACCTCCAGCGCCGGGAACAGCAGCCGGCGCAGCATCAGGTAGCGCCCGCACAGCAGGCCGAAGACCACGCCCAGCACGGTGGCGAAGGCGAAGCCGAGCAGGATGCGCTGCAGGCTGATGCCGATGTTGGTGAGGAACTTGCCGTCGCCCGCCAGCGCCACCAGCTCGGAGAAGACCTCGCCCGGCGTCGGCACGTTGGTGAAGCGGATGTAGAAGTTCCAGCGGTAGGCGGTGGCGAGGTACCAGAAGCCGACCAGCAGGCCGATGGAGACCAGGCCCAGCAGCAGGCCGGGCAGCTGGCGGCGCAGCGCGGCCGCCAGCCGGCCGCCGGCGGGCGGCGCCGTGCCGGAGGGCGAGGCCGCGGCCATGCCGCCACCGGCGACGGCACGGGCCGGCACCGCCCCGGCGGACTGCAGCCGGGTCGAAAGCAGCTCGGCGGCGGCAGTACCCGCCGCGGCGAAGGATGCCGCCGTCGCCGCCACCGCGGCCGGCGGCGCATCCCGCGGGATCGCTGCTGCGGCACCGGCAGACGCGCTGGCGAGCGAGCCGGTAGCCGGCGCAAGCGCCGACGGCGACGAGACGACGGCCGCCCCAGCGGCAGCGTTGCCAGCCTCCGCCAAGGGCACCGCCATCGCAGCCATCGCGGCCGGCGGCGTCTCTCGCAATATCTCGGTTGCGGCCCCGGCGGCCAGCCCGAGCACCGCCGGCTCAGCAGGCGACGGCGCCGACACGGCGGCGAGCGCCTCGCCCTCGCGCCTGTCCTCGGCCGGCCCTTCGCCACTGCTCCACGCCTCGCCAGCCCGCGTCTCGCCCGGACCAGCCCCGGCCGCGCGGCCCTCGCCGCGCAGCACCCGCAGGGAAATCGCGCCCGCCATGCTCACCTCCCCGCCAGCGCCACGGCATCGCCGTAGGCGCCGACCTTGCCGCCGTTGGCCGCGACATAGGCCTCGGCATCCTTCTTCAGCAGGAAGGGCACGATCTCCTTGCCGCTCTTGCCGCCCAGCGCGTAGTAGGCCTTGTCGGCGAACAGCTTGATCTTGCTGCTGTGGTCGAAGACGAAGGCCACGCCTATCTTCTTGCCCTCGGCCACCGCCTTGCCGGCCGCCGCCAGGGTGCAGGCGGCGGACTTGTAGGCGGTGATGCCGCCGCCCTCCAGCCACACCTCGCCGGCTTCGCGCGGGTTGGTGATGGCGCCGCCGCACAGCGGGTCGGTGCCGCTGATCTCGTAGTTGGCGAGGCTGGCCTTCTGCTTGTCGTAGTCCAGCCCCAGTTCCTTGTAGGCGGTGCGGATGTAGCTTTCGTCCGCCCAGGCGTCGGCGTCGAAGTCCTTCACCCGGCCCATGCGCTGCAGCACGCCGTGGTCGTACTTCACCGTCTCTATCCACTTGGGCTTGATCGTCGGGTCCAGCGTATGCACGCCGCTGGGGCCGAGGAACATGTAGGCCACTTCCTTCTCGACGCGGGTCCATTGCTCGATCCTGGCCGCCGCTTCCACCGGGTTCTTGCGCACCCAGTCGTTGGCCTCCATCAGCGCCTTCAGGTAGGCGACGACGAACTCCGGGTACTTCTTGGCGAAGTCCTCCCGCACCACCACGCCGTGGAAGGTGGGCACCTTGGTCTCCACGCCGTCGAAGATCTTGCGGGCGAAACCGCGGTAGGGCAGCAGCTCGGCGAAGGGCACGAAGTCGGCGTGGCCGTCTATGCGCATCTCCTGCAGGCTGGAGGTGCCCACTTCCGGGCTCTGGCTGGAGAGTTCGAAGTAGTCGCTCTTCCAGCCCCGGTCCTCCATCGCCTTCAGCAGCATGCCGTGGGCGGCGGAACCGAAGGGCACGGACACTTTCTTGCCCTTGAGGTCGGCCAGCTCGTAGTAGGGCGAATCCTTGTGCACCACCAGGCCGTTGCCGGCGCCGTCGGCGTTGTAGGCAATCAGCGCGATGAGCCGGCTCTTGGTTTCCGGCATGGCCTGGAAGGTGGCGCCGTTCACCAGCAGCGGGTAGTCGCCCATCATGCCGATCTGCAGCGTGTTGGCGACCATGCCGTTGGTTACCGGCGGGCCGGAGGTGAAGTTCTGCCACTCGACCTTGAAGGAAATGTCCTTGTACTTGCCGGTTTTCGGCAGGTGCTTTTCGAGCAGGCCCAGTTCCTTGATGACGATGCCGCCGGTCACCGTGTTGGTGGTGGTGTTCTGGGTGCCGATGCCGACGGTGACGACTTCGGCGGCGGCGCCCAGCGGCAGCGCACAGCAGGCGGCGAGCGCCAGCGTGGCCAGGGTGTAGCGGGCAATGTTGTGATTGTTGTGGTGCCGATCTCGATGCGTGCTTCTGGAACGTGCGTTCATTGGGGCGTCCTTCCAGTGGGGTTGGCGGTGCGTTCGAGTTCCTGCGTATCTCTCTCTGTTTTTCCGCTTTCGCGGGGTACGACGGACGTGGCGGGTGTTCCTCCGGGGCGGGCTGGGCCGGCGGGGGCCGGCGGGTTGAAGGGCTGGTTGAAGGGCGGGTTCTGAAGGGGCGTGCCTCAGGCTGGTGGCGCCGCGCCGGCGGTGTCGAGGAAGGCGCGTTTGTCTGCCACCTCCGCCCACTGCTCGGCGTCCGCCAGCGGCTCGCGGGCGTCGGTGATCGCCGGCCAGAGGGCGGCCAGTTCGGCGTTGAGGGCGATGAAGGCTTCCTGCCCGGCGGGCAGGTCGTCTTCGGCGTAGATGGCGCCCACCGGGCATTCCGGCACGCAGACGCCGCAGTCGATGCAGCCGTCCGGGTCGATGACGAGGAAGTTGGGCCCCTCGTGGAAGCACTCCACCGGGCAGACGGCGACGCAGTCGGTGTATTTGCAGCGCACGCAGGCTTCGGTGACGACGTAGGTCATGGCGCGCTCCTTCAGGCCTGGGCGAGGCCGATGGCGGTGAGGGCGAGGCGGGCGAGCTTGCGCACGTCCGGGTCGGGGTCCTGCAGGGCTTTTTCCAGCGCCGGGATGGCGCGGGCGTCGCCGACCTCGCCGAGAGCGATGGCGGCTTCCTTGCGCAGGTTGCCCATGGGGTGGGACAACGCCTCCACCAGCGCCGGCAGGCCGGCGGCGGCCTTGAGCAGGCCGAGGCTGCGTGCCGCCTTCACCCGCACCTGCCAGTAGTCGTCGGCCATGGCCTTCACCAGGTCGGGAATGGCGGGGCCGAGGCGCAGCTTGCCCACCGTCTGCGCCGCTTCGTCCCGCACCATCCAGGCGGTATCGCCCAGCGCGCGGGTGAGCGCCGGCAGCACGCTGACACCGCTGGCATAGCCCAGCGCGCCGATGGCGATGCGGCGCACCTCGGCGTCCGGGTCGTGGGCGGCGACCTCGGCCAGCTCGCCGATGGCCTCGGTTTTCTTCAGGTAGCCGAGCACGCCGACCGCCTCGCGGCGCACGCCGGGATCGGCGTCGCGCAGCGCCGCCATGGCGGGGGCGAAGGCGGCTTCCACCCGCAGCGCGCGCACCGCGCGGAAGGCCAGCATGCGCACTTCGGCGGCCTGCCCTTCCAGCAGCGGCAGCAGCGGCGCGGCGGAGGCGGGCTGCTTGAGTTCGGCCAGCACCTGGCCGGCGGCCTCGCGCACGCCGGCGTCGCCGTCCAGCAGCATGGTGGCCAGCGCGGCCACCACCGGGATTTCCTCGTAGCCTTCGAGGGCGCGCACCGCTTCGGTCCGCACCGCGGCGTCGCTGTCGAGCAGGCGCGGCAGCAGCAGCGGCACGATGTCGTCCTCGTCGCCGTAGGGCAGGTCGATGACGGCCAGGCGGCGCACTTCGGCGTCGGCGCTTTCCAGGCGTTCGGCAAGGGAGAGCATCTGCATGGCGGCCCTCCTCAGCGCAGCAGGTAGGGGATGCTGACCTGCACCGCGCCGGTGGGGCAGTCGGTTTCGCAGGGCAGGCAGTACCAGCACTCGTCGAACTGCATGAAGGCTTTCTTCTTCACCAGGTCGATGGCGAGCACGTCCAGCGGGCAGACATCCACGCAGACGGTACAGCCCTTCTCGGCGATGCACTTGTCCTCGTCGACGGCGACGGGGGCCTGGGTGGGGGTGATGGCGATGGTCATGGTCTGATTTCCTCTCGCGTCGGGTTCGGGGGAGCCAAAGGCTCAGGCGGCAGCGGCGCTGGGGGCGACGCGCAAGCGCTGGTAGGCGGTGCGCTCCTCTTCGTCGATGGCGACGATGTAGGGCTCCACCGCTTTCTTGCGCAGGCCCATGGCGCCGTCGGCGCCCTTGCTCAGCAGCGAGTGGCAGAACCAGTCGGCGTCATTGCGCTCGGGGAAATCGACGTAGTGGTGGTACAGGCCCCAGCGGCTCTCGGTGCGGAACAGCGAGGCGCGGGCGGCCATCTCGGCGCAGTCGAGGATGGAGTGGGCCTCCATCGCCCGCATCAGCTCGTGCGGGTTGGCGGCGCTCATCTGCAGCGCGTCCTCGCGGATCTCGTCGAAACGGCGCAGGGCGATCTCGTACTTGCGGGTGATCTTGGGCGGCTGCAGGTAGTCGTTCACCAGCCGGCGCGTCTTGTACTCGATCTGGAAGGGGGTGAGGCCGTCGCCGCGGCCCAGCGGCGCGGCGATGCGGGCGCGCTCGGCTTCCACCGCGCCCTCGTCCAGCGCCAGCGGGTTGCGGCCGTCGCAGTACTCGGCGGCGTTCTCGCCGCACAGGCGGCCATAGACGAAGGCGCCCAGCATGTAGTTGTGCGGCACGCTGGCGCAGTCGCCGGCGGCGTACAGGCCCTTCACCGAGGTTTCGCCGCGGGCGTTGACGTGGATGCCGGAGGCGCTGTGGCCGCTGCAGAAGCCGATCTCGGAGATGTGCATCTCCACCATCTCGCTGCGGTAGTCGTTGCCGCGCTTCTCGTGGAAGCGGCCGCGGCTGGGGCGCTCGTTGGTGTGCAGGATGTGCTCGATCTCGCCTATGGTTTCCTCGGCCAGGTGGTCCAGCTTAAGGAACACCGGGCCGTTGCCGCTCTGCAGCTCGCGGTGGAATTCCAGCATCATCTGGCCACTCCAGTAGTCGCACTCGATGAAGCGCTCGCCCTTGGAGTTGGCGGTGAAGCCGCCGAAGGGGCCGGTGACGTAGGCACAGGCGGGGCCGTTGTAGTCCTTGATCAGCGGGTTGATCTGGAAGCACTCGAGGTTGGCCAGGTCGGCGCCGGCGTGGTAGGCCATGGCGTGGCCGTCGCCGCAGTTGGTCGGGTTCTCGTAGGTGCCCATCAGGTAGCCGGAAGCCGGCAGGCCGATGCGGCCGGCGGCGCCGGTGCTGATCACCGCCGCCTTGCAGCGGATGACGTAGAAATCCGCGGTGCGGCAGTCGAAGCCCAGCACCGCATTCACCGCGCCGTCGGCGCCGGTGAGCACGCGGGTGACCACCACCCGGTTGGTCACCTCCACCCGACCGCGCTTCAACTGGCGGTAGAGGATCTTCTTCATGTGGTGGCCTTCGGGCATCGGCAGCACGTAGCTGCCGAGGTGGTGCACCTTGCGCACCGCGTAGTCGCCGGTTTCGTCCTTCTCGAACTTGACGCCCCAGCGGTCCAGCTCCTGGATCATGTCGAAGCTGCCGGCGGCATAGGCCATCACCGCTTCCTGATCGACGATGCCGTCGTTGGCGACGGTGATCTCCTTCACGTACTGCTCGGGCGTGGCATGGCCGGGAATGACGGCGTTGTTGAGGCCGTCCATACCCATGGAGATGGCGCCGCTGCGCTTCACGTTGGCCTTGTCGACCAGCAGCACCTTGAGTTGAGGATTCCTTTCCTTCGCTTTCACCGCGGCCATCGGTCCGCCGGTACCCCCGCCGATGACGACGAGGTCGTACTGCAGGTCTATGCGTTTCATGGTCTCTCCTGGGGTTGGGGCGTGCGCCGGGCGGCGTCCCGCCGGTACTCAGCTGCGCTCTATGCGCAGGCGGTACTGGAAGGCGTCGCCTCGGTAGTAAAGGAACTCGAAGTCCAGCGGCTGCTCGCCGGCGTAGGTCATGCGCTCCATGCGCAGCAGCGGCGCGCCCTCGTCGGTGCCGAGGTGGCGCGCCAGCGATTCGTCGGCGGAAATGGCCTCGATCTGCAGGTCGGCGTGGGTGAGGTCGTGGCCGAAGTCGTTCTCGAGGATGACGAAGATGTCGCGGGTGGCGAGGTCTTCCTGCACCAGCCGTTCGCCGATGGCGGGCGGGAAGTAGCTGACGTCCACCGAGATGGGTTCGCGGTTGAGGTAGCGCAGGCGCTGGATCTCGAACACCGCGTCGCCCGGCCGGAGGCCGAAGCGCGCCGCCACCACCTGGCTGGCTTCCACCTGGCGGGCGGACAGCAGCAGCGAATAGGTTTCGTAGCCGGAGGGCGCCATCGCCTCGCCGAAGCCCTGCAGCCGCGACAGGCTCTGGAAGGCCTTGGGCTTGGCGACGAAGCTGCCCTTGCCCATCACCTTGAAGATCAGCCCCTCCTTCTGCAGGTCGCCCAGCGCCTGGCGGATGGTGATGCGGCTGACGCCGAAGGCTTCCATCATCTGGCTCTCGGAGGGCATCTGCGAGTGCGGCGCATAGCTGCCATCCAGGATGCGCCGGCGCAGCACCTCGCGTATCTGGGTGTGCAGCGGCACCGGCGAAACCGCGTCTATCGCATCGCCCGAAGCCTTGGAAACCACTGCGATCTGCTTACGGCTGGACATGGAAAACCTCCCTCCTGGCACAACCTGTTATGACGAGTTCTGTTAAGCAAACACGGTGCCAATTTCTTCGCATCGCAACACCCTCCTTCAACGACATGATTACATTGAATTAAAATGACTTTTCATGAAATTTCATGCAATGCATTGCATGAAATCCCGCACTGCGGAAGTGCGTCGCCGGCCCACTTCGGTGCGGCTTCCGCCGCCTTCGGCCAGGCCGCCATCGCCCCGGCCAGCAGCAGCAGCGCCAGCACGAAGGGACGGAAGTGGGCGCGGCCGATCAGCGCATACAGACGGCCGCCGGCCATGCCGCCGAGCAGGAACAGCGGCGCCAGCGCCAGCCAGGCCAGCGCCTCCGCCCAGCTCAGCATGCCCAGCGCCAGGATGGCCGCCAGCGCCACCGGGTACAGCCAGGCGAAGAAGACGATGAAGTTGGCGCGGGCGCGGTGGTTGTCCGCCTCCACGCCGAGCAAGTAAAGGATGGCCGGCGGCCCGCCGACACCGCCCAGGCCGGTGAGCACGCCGCTCAGCGCGCCCACGCCCAGCGACAGCGGCCGCGAGCGCCCGCCCGGCAGGCTGCGGCCGGCCATCAGCGCACAGGCGCTGAGCATCACCGCGCCGCCTATCACCATGCCGAACAGCCGCGCCGGCAGCACATGCACCAGCGCGATGCCGCAGGGCACGCCGGCGAAGGCGGCCAGTGTCATCGGCAGCATCACCTCCCGGTCCACCAGCCGGCTGGCGGCGGCGGTGGCGGCGCGGCCCATGGGCAGCGCGTTCAAGAGCGTGACCAGGCACAGCGTTTCCCGCGCCGGCAACACCATGGACAGCAGCGGCGCCATCAGCAGCGCCGAACCGAAGCCGGTGAGCCCGCGCAGCGCGCCGCCGGCCGCGGTGGCGAAGGCGACCAGCGCCCAGGTGGCGGCGTCGTGCGCGGCGAAAACGGCGCTGATCTGGTCCAAGCGAGGCTCCTGGTCGAACGGGGAAAAAGGGCGGCGACATACCGGGCGGCCCCCGCCGGACACCAGCTGAGGCCATAGGCATCCTAACCTGTTATAACAAGTTGGAGCGAGGAAAAAAGCCCGCTGCCCACTCACCTCGGCGCCCCGCCGGAATGCCAGGGCAAGGCCGGCTACAGCCAGTCCGCCCCGGCCCGATTCCCATCCCTTGAAAGCGTTCGCGCTCATGCCAGCCACCCGGCGATCACCACCATGAACAGCCCCGCCGCCAGCAACCACGCCCACAGCAGCGCCGCCAGCAGCCACACCCGGCTGCCGGCCTGGCGGATGTCGGCCAGCCGCGTCGCCGCGCCCAGCCCGGCCAGCCCGACCGCCAGCAGCAGCTGGGCGAGCACGCCGCCCCAGTGCATCACCGCCTGCGGCAGCGCGCCGCTGACGGCAAGCACGATGGCGGCGATGAAGGCCCACAGGAACAGCGGCAGCCCAGCGCGGCGCGCACTCTTTCCGTCACCCGCGCCCTGCTCCGCCCGCGGCCGGCCGCAGCGCACCGCCAGCCACACCATGGCCGGCGCCAGCAGCATCACCCGCATCATCTTCTCGATCAGCGCGCTGGCCTCGGCGCCCGGCCCGACCGCCGCGGCAGCCGCCACCACATGGCCCAGCTCATGCACCGTCAGCCCCAGCCACAGACCGAAGGCGGCGTCGCCCAGGCCCAGCAGGCCGGCCAGCAGGGGATGCAGCAGCGGCAGCAGGTACATGCCCAGCGTGCCGAACACCACCACTGCCGCCACCGCGGCGGACACCGCTCGAGCCCGGGCACCGAGCACGCCATCGGCCGCGGCCACCGCCGCCGCGCCGCAGATGGCGCTGCCGCAGCCGACCAGCAGCGCGCTGTCCCGATCCAGGCCGAGGCGGCGGCCCAGCGTCTGCGCCAGCGCCAGCGTGGAAGCCACCATCAGCGCCGCCATCGCCACCCCGCTCCAGCCCACCAGCGCCAGATCGTCCGCGCCGATGCGCAGGCCATAGAGGGCGATGCCGGCACGCATCAGCGGGCCGCGCGCCAGTGCGATGCCGGCCGCGCCGCCGGCGGGCAGCCGCGGCCACAGGTTGCCGGCAACCATGCCCAGCGCCACCGCCAGCGGCAGCCAGCCGAGGCCGTGGCGGGCGAAGGCCGGCACCGCCGCCAGGGCAGCCGCTGCCAGCGTGATCAGCAGGCAGCCGGCGAGGCCGAATCGCAGGCCGAAACCCGGCCGTGGCGCACTTATCTCCATCTCTTCTATCGATATAAGAAATTGAGAAAAAGCTTAGAGCCAGCCCTATCATTCGTACAGCTCATGGAAGTTACAGCTGCATTACCTGAGGTTATGAATGAATCTGCACCTGTTGCGCATCTATGTCGCGGTGGTCGAGGCCGGCAGTTTTTCGCGGGCGGCGGAGGCGCTGGGCATCAGCCAGCCGGCCGCTTCCAAGGCGGTGCGGGAGCTGGAATCCCAGCTCGACAATGTGCTGCTGGACCGCCAGGGCCGCGGCTTCCGCCCCAGCGAGGCCGGCCAAGCGCTGTACGGCTATGGCCGCAGCATCTTCGCGCTGGAGCGGGAGGCGGACGAGGCGGTGCGCGCCTACGCCGGGCTGGCGCGCGGCCGGCTGGTGATAGGCGCCAGCACCACCATCGCCAGCTACTGGCTGCCGCCCTACCTGGTCGCCTTCGGCGATCGCCACCCCGGCGTGTCGCTGCAGGTGCGCGCCGCCAATACGCAACAGGTAGTGGAGCTGCTGCTGGACTGCGCGGTGGATGTGGCGCTGGTGGAGGGCGAGCCGGGCGAGGCGCCGGTGGAATGCCGGCCGTGGCGGCAGGAAGAGATGATCGTGGTCGGCCCGCGCGAGGCGCCGGGCGAGGCCGCTCCGCCGCTGGCCGCGCGGCGCTGGATCGTGCGCGAGCAGGGCTCCGGCAGCCGGGCGGCCACCGAGCGCCTGCTGGCGGAGATCGGCCTGGATTCGCCGGCGCTGCTGGAGGTGGGCAGCAATGAGGCGGTGGTGCAGGCGGTGGCGGCCGGCGCCGGGGTCGGCCTGGTGCCGCGCATCTGCGCCCGCGACCAGCTTGCGCTGGGCCGGGTGCGGCGGCTGGCGCTGGAGGGCGGGGCCGCGCAGCGCGCGCCCATCCGCCGCCAGCTCTATCGCCTGCGCCTGCCGCAGCGGCCGGTGAGCACCGCGGCGCTGGCCTTCGAGGCGCTGCTGGGCGAAGGCGCCGGCGTCCAGTAGCTCAGTAGAACATCCGCGCCAGATCCACCGAGGAGCGTCGGCCGATCAGTGAGAAGTGCGCCGCCAGCCAGGCCTTGGCCCGCGCCCGCCCCTGGTCGCGCAGCATTTCGAGGAAGGAGAGGTTGGCACTGAGGCGGCTTTCGGCGCTGAGGCTGCTCAGCAGTTCCTCCGCCTCGACGAGGTGGAAGCGCGTCTGCTGCAGCCGGCGTTCGAAGCGGCCGGTAGGCAGCAGCGAGCGGCCGACGAATTCGGTGGCGTGGGCGAACATGCGCATCTCGCGCAGGAAGGTGGAGTTGAAGGCGAGATCCAGCGAACGGGCGCGGATTTCCTCGGCGCTGCGCGGCGTTTCGCCATGCACCAGCGGGCTCAGCAGCACCAGCAGGATGTCACGCGCCTCGCAGTCGTAGAACAGCGGGAACACCGCCGGATTGGCGGAATAGGCGCCGTCCCAGTAGGGCTCGCCGTCTATCTCCACCGCCTTGTGCAGCATCGGCAGACAGGCGGAGGCGAGCAGCGCGCGCACGCTCAGCTCGGGCGCCTGGAACAGCCGCAGCTTGCCGGTGTTGGCGTGGGTGGCGGCGACGAAGAGTTTCACCGGGCTGGCGGCGCGCAGGCGCTCGAAATCCACCTGTTCGGCGACGATGTCGCGCAACGGATCGACGTCGAAGGGATTCATCTGCGCCGGCGAGAAGTGGCGCGCCCACTGCAACATCATGCGCATGCCCAGCGTCGAGTTTTCCGCCGGCTTGGGGAAGGATTCGAAGGGCAGCTCGAAGGGGAGTTCGAAAGGCAGCTCCACCGGCTTGCGGAAGGGCGTGGCGCCACCCACCGCCTGCCAGAAGCGCGCCAGCGCCTCGCGCGCGCCGTCCCGGCCGCCCTGCAGCAGGCCGTGGGCCATCACCACCGCGTTCATCGCGCCGGCGCTGGTGCCGCTGATGCCGTCGAACTGCAGCCGGCCGTCTTCCAGCAGCGCGTCCAGCACCCCCCAGGTGAAAGCGCCATGGGCGCCGCCGCCCTGCAGGGCGAGGCTCACGGAATGGGACGGTCGCGGGCGGAACAGCATGGTCGGACTCCTGGTCGGGGCGCTGGCTGCAAGCATGCGCGCTTTCGCCGGCGAAGGTCGCCGGCACTGCGGCCGCGCCCGCCCGGTCAAAGATCGTCGGCCAGCCGGAAACCCTGGAACTGCCAGCGATCCTGCGGATAGAAGAAGTTGCGGTAGCTGGGGCGGATGTGGTCCGCCGGCGTCACGCAGGAACCGCCGCGCAGCACCAGCTGGTTGCACATGAACTTGCCGTTGTACTCGCCCAGCGCGCCCTCGGCGGCGCGGTAGCCGGGGTAAGGCAGGTAGGCCGACGCGGTGTGCTCCCAGACGTCGCCGTACAGCTGCAGCAAACCCTCGCCGGCCGGGGCGACGATGGGCTGCAGGTAGCCGGTCTCGCGCAGGTTGCCCTCCTGGGTACAGTCCTCCGCCGCCACCTCCCACTCCGCTTCGGTCGGCAGCCGGCACCCGGCCCAGGCGGCGTAAGCGGCGGCCTCGTAGTGGCTCACATGGCACACCGGCTCATCCGGGTTCAGCGGCGCCATGCCGCCCAGGGTGAAGTGCCACCACTCGCCGTCCTGCCGCTCCCAGTACAACGGCGCATTCCAGCCCTCGCGCTGGAGATGGGCCCAGCCGTCGGACAGCCACAGCGCCGGATTGCGGTAGCCGCCGGATTCGATGAAGGCGAGGAATTCGCCATTGGTCACCGGCCGCGAGGCGAGGCGGAAGGGCTGCAGATAGACGTTGTGGCGCGGCCCCTCGTTATCGTAGGAAAAGCCTTCGCCGACATGGCCGATGCGGCGCACGCCGCCCTCGAACTCCACCCACTGGGTGGCCGGCCGGCGGCGCACCGGCGGCAACGGCAGATCGTCCCGATACACCGGCCGCAGCGGATTGGCGAAGAAGTTGCGCTTGATGTCGGTGAGCAGCAATTCCTGGTGCTGTTGCTCGTGGTTGAGGCCGATCTCCAGCCGCTGCAGGATCTCCGGCCACGGCAGTTCGGCGCGCTCCTCCAGCAGCGCCAGCAGGTACTCGTCCACATGGCCGCGGTAGCGGTACACCTCCTCCACCGTGGGCCGCGACAGCGTGCCGCGGGCGCAGCGCGAAAAGGGCTCGCCCACCTGCTCGTAGTAGGAGTTGAACAGGCTGCGGTAGGCCGGGTTGAAGGCCTGGTAGCCCGGCATGTACTCGCACAGGATGAAAGTCTCGAAGAACCAGCTGACGTGGGCGAGGTGCCACTTCGCCGGGCTGGCCTCCACCGCCGCCTGGATCACGTAATCCTCCGCCGCCAGCGGCGCGCAGATCACCCCGCTGGCCGCGCGCACCCGCCGGTAGCGCTCCGCCCATTCCTCGCGGGACAGCTCGTCGTCTTCACCCAGGGTCTGTTGAGTCAGCCGCTTCATGACAGGTCCTCGCCGAGCAGATGGCCTAGCAGAACAAACAACCGGTGCCGCCGTCAATCGGCGCCGGTCGCGTCCGGCCCCGAGGCGGTGGCGGCATGCACCACGCCTTGACGCTCCCGCCGCCACATAAAATAATGAGAACGATTCGCAATATATTTTCATTGGCCGCGCCTTCCGCCGCCCGGCCTTCAAGCCTGTCCCCGGAGCAAATCTTGAGCCTTACCGTCCAGCCCGACCCGGTCGCCGAGCTTTACCGCAGCCATCACGGCTGGCTGCATGGCTGGCTGCGGCGCAAGCTGGGCTGCTCCGACAAGGCCGCCGATCTCGCCCACGACACCTTCCTGCGCGTACTGGCGCGGCGGCCGGCGAGCGCGCTGGAACAGCCGCGCGCCTACCTCGGCACCATCGCCCGCGGCCTGCTGATCGACCACTGGCGGCGGCGCGAGCTGGAGCAGGCCTGGCTGGACACCCTGGCCACGCTGCCGGAGCCGCAACTGCCGTCGCTGGAAGAACGCGCCATCCTGCTGGAAACCCTGCATGCCATAGACCGCATGCTGGACGGCCTCAAGCCGGCGGTGCGGCAGGCTTTCCTGTGGGCGCAGCTGGAGGGCCTGAGCTGCCCGCGCATCGCCGAGCGCCTGGGGGTTTCCCTCGCCACCGCCGAGCGCTACGTCGCCCAGGCGCTGCGCCACTGCTACGCCTTGCACTTCCCGGCGTGACCCCGCCCAAGGCCGGAATGGCGGAGGCCGCGGCCGCCGAAACGCTGCCGGACGAGGTGGTGGACGCCGCCATCGCCTGGGCGGTGAAGCTGGACTACGGCACGCCGACTCCGGCGCAGCGGGCCGAGCTGGAGCACTGGCTAGCCGCCGACCAGCGCCACGCCCTGGCATGGCAACGGCTGCGCAGCATGCGCAAGGATTTCAGCGGCCTGCCGCAGCAGCTGGCGCTGGATACCCTGAACGCCGCCGACAGCCGCGCGCGCAGCCGCCGGCGCAGCTCGCTGAAGCTGCTCTCCCTCGGCGGCGCCGGCCTGTTCGCCGCCTGGATGGCGCGCGAGCACACACCCTGGCAGCGGCTGGTGGCCGACGCCAGCACCGGCCTCGGCGAGCGCCGCCGGCTGGAACTGGCCGACGGCACCGTGCTGGACCTGAACACCGACACCGCGGTGAGCACCACGCTGACCGACGACAGCCGCCTGATCCAGCTGCATCGTGGCGAGATCCGCATCACCACCGGCGCGGACGCCGGAGCGCTGACCCGCCGCGGCGCCAAGCGGCCCTTCCTGGTGCGCACGCCCCACGGCACGCTGGAAGCGCTGGGCACCCGCTTCGTCGTCCGCCTGGAAGCGGAGCGCGGATGGGTCAGCGTGCAGGAAGGCGCGGTGTCGGTGCAGCCGGAAGCGGCGCCCGCCGCGCTGCTGCGGCCGGGCGAAAGCCGCTGGTTCCTGCACGGTGCCAGCCTGCCGGCACCGGCGGATGGCATGGAGGCCGGCGCCTGGACGGACGGCGTCATCGCCGGCCACGACATCCGCCTGGCCGATCTGCTCGCCGAGCTGGGCCGCTACCGCCACGGCTTCCTGGTCTGCGATCCGCGGGTCGCCGACCTGCGCCTGTCCGGCATCTACCAGCTGAACGACACCGACGCCACCCTCGCCTTCCTCACCCGCACCCAGCCGCTGCAGCTCAAGTACCGCAGCCGCTTCTGGGTCCGGGTGGAACCGGTCGACCAGCCCTGAAACGGCGCCCGCATCGCAGGCCACCGGATGCGGCCGGCGATGCGCAACCGACAGGCCGCGCAGGCGACCGGCAGCTGCAACCCAAGCCACCACCAGCGCCGTCTCCAGCCACTCTCCGACCATCCACCGCCCCACCCGCGACAAAAAAGTTGCAGCCCTGCTGAGGGGATTCCGCATCTCGTCCGGCTTGACCGAGGAAGGCTCTCCGCGAGCCTCATTCCTGACCCAGATTCGAGGACGCCATGCACATCTCCCGCCCAGCCAGCCGCCCTGGCCCTTCCCGCCACCGCTGCAAACTCCCCCGCCGCAGCGCGCTCGCCAGCGCCCTGGCTGGCGCCACCCTGTGCCTGGGCCTGGGCGCCCTGCCGGCCGCCGCCCAGGCGCAAGGCGCCGAAGTGCGCAACGCCCGCATGCTGGAATTCACCATCGCCGCCGGCCCGCTGGATGCCGCGCTGGACCGCTTCGCCCGCAGCGCCGGCATCAACCTCTCCTACGACGCCGCGCTGGTCGCCGGTCTCTCCAGCCGCGGCCTGCAGGGCGGCTACACCATCGCCGACGGCCTCGCCACGCTGCTGGCCGGCACCGGCCTGGAAGCAGTCGCCCAAACCGGCGGCTACAGCCTGCGCCGCGCGCCCAGCGTTGGCGGCCAAGCCGAAACCACCTTGCCTGCCGTGCGGGTCATCGCCTCATCGAACGGGAGCGAGCAGGGCTCGACCGCCGGCGGCTTCCTCAGCAAGGCGGCGCCGACCGTCGGCCCCTGGGAAGGCCGCAGCCTGCAAGAGGCGCCCTATTCGATCAGCGTGATGACCAGCGAACAGGCCAGCGCCACCATCGCCCGCGACTTCGATCAGCTCTACAAGATGAACCCGGTGGTGCAGGCCAACGCGCCAACCACCATCTTCGGCTATCCCTCGGTGAAGATCCGCGGCTTCGACCACAGCACCGGCATCGTGGACGGCGTGCGGCTCTCCTCCTACACCTATGGCCTGAGCACCGAAGAGACCGAACGGGTCGAAGTGATGAATGGCCTGTCCGGCTTTCTCTACGGCGCCGGCAACGTCGGCGGCGTCGCCAACTACGTGCTGAAGCGGCCGACCTACGAGCGGCTGGCCACCGTCACCGTCGGCAACTACGGCGGCACGCAATGGTTCAGCCATGTCGACCTGGGCAACCGGATCGACGACGACGGCAGGTTCGCCTATCGCCTGAACGCGGTGTACTCCGACGGCGACACCGCGAAGGACGATCAGCAACTGAGGAAATGGCTGATCAGCGGCGCGCTGGACTTCAACGTCACCGACAAGCTCCTGCTCCAGCTCGAGGCAGCCCACACCTACTGGCGCCTGGATCGTGTGGACACCCGTTTCTACACTTCGGGAATCAGCGGCTGGCCGGCGGCTTTCGACAACAAGAAAACCTACACACCGGACTGGACCTTCAACGAGACCGAATCCGACCGCATCGGCACCAATCTGCGCTACAGCATCAACGACGCGCTGACCCTGCGCGCCGCCTACCTGTACAAGAAGGACCGCCGCGAATACAGCATCCTCTACCCGATCTACACCAATACCGGCTGGACGATGTACACCCCGAGCAAGACCGCGCCCTACGACACGATTTCCCAAGGCGCCTACACCTACCTCGACGCCGCATTCACAACGGGCAGCGTCTCGCACAAGCTGACCATCGGCGGCTCCTGGGATACCTACCGGGAAGAAAAGCACGTCACCAGCTCGGCCATCGCGACGACCAGCAGCGGCACGGCCTATCCCACCCCGACCAACCTGACGACAGATCAGCTCCACGATCTGGCCTCCCCCACCTTCTCGGCCAACTATGGCCCCCGCTACAAGTCCTCCCAATCCATCAACAAGAACGTGGTGATCGGGGACGACATCCATTTCAGCGAGCAGTGGAGCGCCCTGGTGGGTTTCAACCATGCCACGCTGGAAACGCGCTCATACAGCACCAGCGGCCAGCTTTCGTCACGCTACAAGGACTCGGCCCTGACGCCGACCCTGTCGCTGATCTACAAACCGCTGCAGCCGCTCACCACCTACCTGAGCTACATGGAGAGCCTCGAAGCCGGCGGCGTGGTGCCCAACGACCCGACCCTGTACAACAACCCCGGCGAAATCCTCGACGCCATCATCAGCAAGCAGTATGAAATCGGCGCCAAATACGCCCTGGCCCCCGACCTGCTGCTGACCTCAGCCCTGTTCCGCATCGAGAAAGCCAACACCTACAACGAGACCGGATCGGACGGAAAAACCACCATCAACCAGGATGGCCTGCAGATCCACCAGGGCCTGGAGCTGACGCTGGCCGGCAAACTCACCGAACGGCTCAACCTCTCCGCCGGCGGAACCATCATGGATCTCGGCATCGAAAAAGCGACCAACCCGGCGCTCAAGGGCAAGAAACCGGTCGGCTCATCGCCTGTACTCGCCAAGTTGTCGCTGCAATACGCCGTTCCCGGCCTGGAAGGCCTGGTGCTGTCGGGCGGCGCCTATTACGCCAGCGAGAAATATCAGGACAGCGCCAACCAGAACAAGATCGCCGGCTACACCGTCTTCGACGCTGGCGCCAGCTATCGGACCAGGCTGGCGGGCAAGACCACGACCTTCAATCTTTACGTCTCCAACCTGACCGACAAGGACTACTGGTCCTCCAGCTCGCAGCTCGGCCTGCCGCGCTCTGTCGCCTTCTCGGTCAAATCCGAGTTCTGAACCAGCCCAGTCTGCATCCACCCCCGAGCCGGCTCATGCCGGCTTTTTTTCATGGCCTTAAGTAAAAGCGCCCAGCTCCACCCTGGCACGCCTGCGCCCCGGCAAAGCCTCGCCGGCACCGTCTTTCTCCCCTGCGCCAGCGATTGACGCTCTCGGCCGAAAGCAAAATAATGAGAACCATTTTCAATTGCACGCAGCGCCGGCAGCCCAGGGCACCGGCCGGAGCCGCCCTTGCCCCCCGCCCACACGCCGGACGCCATCACCCACCTCTACCAGGATCACCACGGCTGGCTGCAGCACTGGCTGCGCGGCAAGCTGGGCAACGCCAGCGACGCCGCCGACCTCGCCCACGACACCTTCCTGCGGGTGCTCGCCGGTCGTAACGCCGCCAGCATCCTGGAACCGCGCAAGTACCTGGCGACCATCGCCAAGGGGCTGGTCGTGGACCGCTTCCGCCGCCGCGCCATCGAGGACGCCTACCTGGCGACGCTGGCCGCCCTGCCGGAGCCGGTTTCCATCTCGCTGGAGACCCGCGCGGTCATCATCGAAACCCTGCTCGCCATCGACCGCATGCTGGACGAGCTCGGCCCGCGCAGCCGCGAGATCTTCCTGCTCGCCCAGTTCGAAGGCCTGAGCTACCCGGAGATCGGCGCCCGCCTGGGCGTGTCGGTCACCACGGTGAAGAAGCACCTGGTGCGCGCGCTGGCCAGCTGCCTGGCGCTGGCGGCGGACTGAGCCATGGCGCCGCCGACCACCCTGGAGCTACCCACGGACGTGCTGGAAGCCGCCGCCCACTGGTATGTGCAGCTGGCCGACAGCGAGGCCGATGCCGCGGACAAGCGCGCCTGGCAGGACTGGCTGAACGCCGACGCCCGCCACCGCCAGGCCTGGGCCCGCATGCAGGCGCTGCAGCAGCGCCTGGGCGGGCTGGACCGCGGCATCGCCCTGCCGACGCTGAAAGCCGCCCGCGCCGACCGCCGGCGCACGGTGAAACTGCTGGTGCTGCTGCTCGCCAGCGGTACCGCCGGCCTGGCGGTGCGCGACACCGCCCCCTGGCAGCGGATGACCGCCGGCGTGCGCACCGGCACTGGCGAGCGGCGCAGCCTGGCGCTGGCCGACGGCGGCACGCTGGAAGTGAACACCGGCACCGCGCTGGACATCGACTACGGCCCGGCGCTGCGGCTGCTGCGCCTGCATGCCGGCGAGATCCTGGTCAGCACCGCGCCCGACCTGCCGGCGCGGCGGCCCTTCGAAGTACACACCCCGCAAGGCCGCATCCGCGCCCTGGGCACCCGCTTCAGCGTGCGCAGCGAGGAAGGCCGCAGCGAGGTGGCGGTGCTGGAGCATGCGGTGGAAATCCACCCTGCCGGCGCCGGCGGCAGTGCCCCGCTGCGGCTGGAGGCCGGCCAGCGCGCCATGTTCTCGGCCGAATCCATCCTCGTTCCGCCCACCGCCCTCGCCCCCGGCCAGGCCGCCTGGGCGGAAGGCAAGCTGATCGCCATCGACCAGCGCCTGGAAGACTTCCTCGCCGAGTTGTCGCGCTACCGCCCCGGCCTGCTGCTGTGCGATCCGGCGGTGGCCGGGCTGCGCCTCTCCGGCGCTTTCCGCCTGGCGGATACCGATGCGGTGCTGGACAACCTCGCCGCCTCGCTGCCGGTGCAGCTGCGCTATCGCACGCGTTACTGGGTGAGAGTGGAGGCGCGTCAGGGGTAGTTCCGATCCGGGAAGCGTGATCGCGCCGCGGGCGGCACCGCGCCTGCCGTGCTCGCCGCAAGTGCAGCAGGCGCCGGCCTGCTGCCGCCTCCCTTCGCGGGAAAGGACCGGCGGCCCCGCAGGGGCGGCCGCGTTGCCAGCTCAAGCGCCGCGCCCCCTCTCCCCCAGCCCCCGCTCCGCGCCCCGGCCCTGCGGCCTGCCGGCCCCAGGGCGCTCCGGCGGGCGAAGCGATGCTTCGCTTTTTCCGCCTACGCCCCGCGAGGGGAGAGGGGAGTCAGCCTGGCTCAGCTCAACCCAATCCAGCCCGCCCCGGCCCGACCCGACCCGACCCGCAAGGTAATAAACACCGCCCCCGACAAAAAAACTTGCCCCTGGGGTTGCCGATTCGCGCGCTCGAACGGCCACGGAGATAGGCGCGGCATTGCCGCCCATCCAGCAACCCTCAGGAAAGCGAGCCTTCAGCCATGACGCACCGCCTCACCCCGCCGCCAGCCCTTCCCGCCGCCCGCCGCGAGCGCATGCCCAAGCCCCGGCTGCTGACCGCCGCCCTGCTGGGCCTCAGCCTTGCCGTGCCGCTGGCCGGCCTGCTTGCCGCGCCCGCCGCCCACGCGCAGGACGCCGTCAGCCGCAGCTACGACATCGCCGCCGCGCCGCTGGGCACCGCGCTCAGCACCTTCGCCGCCGCCGCCGGCATCACCCTGTCGTTCAACGCCGAGCAGACCCGCGGCCTGCAGTCCGCCGGGCTCAGGGGCAGCTACAGCGTGGGCGCCGGCCTGGCGCAGCTGCTGGCGGGCAGCGGGCTGGAAGCCATCCACCGCGGCGGCGGCAACTACGTGCTGCAGCGGGTGCCGCAGAACCGCAGCGAGAGCACGCTGGGCGAGGTGAAGGTCAGCGCCCAGGCGGACAGCAGCGCCACCACCGAGGGCACCGCCTCCTACACCACCGCCGGCGCCCTCACCACTTCCACCAAGCTCAGCCTCAGCCTGCGCGACACGCCGCAATCGCTCAGCATCCTCAGCCGCCAGCGCATGGACGACCAGGCGCTGAACACCCTGTCCGACACGCTGAAGCAGACCGCCGGCGTCTCGGTGCAGAACCTCGGCGGCGAGCGTTTCAGCGTTTATGCCCGCGGTTACACCGTGGATAGCTACCAGTTCGACGGCATTCCCACCACGCTGGACATCGTCACCCAGATCTCGGCCCAGAGCCTGGCCGACATGGCCATCTACGACCGCATGGAAGTGCTGCGCGGCTCCACCGGCCTGCTCACCGGCGCCGGCGACCCCTCCGGCACCATCAACCTGGTGCGCAAACGCCCCACCCGCGAATTCCAGGCCAAGGTCAGCGCCAGCGTCGGCAGCTGGGATCTCTACCGCACCGAGGCGGACATCGGCGGCCCGCTGAACGAAGCCGGCACCCTGCGCGGCCGCCTGGTCGGCGCCTACCAGCGCAGCGGCAGCTACATCGACTACCTGCAGCAGGAGAAGCAGGTGATCTACGGCGTCATCGAGGCCGACCTCGGCGAGCACACCCTGCTCACCGCCGGCATCGACCACCAGCGCAACGACTCCGACGGCACCACCACCGTCGGCTTCCCGCTGTTCTACAGCGACGGCACGCAGACCGACTTCAAGCGCTCCAGCACCTGGGCCGCGCGCTGGAGCAACCAGCAGCAGGAGATGACCAACGCCTTCCTCACCCTGGAGCACACCCTGGCCAACCGCTGGCAGGTCAAGCTTGCCGCCAACCAGATGCGGGTGGAGCGCGACTACGAGTTGGGCTACGCTAGCTGGGGCTTTCCCAACAAGGCCACCGGCAACGGCGTGAAGCTCTATGGCGGCGCCGGCAGCACCGCGCAGACCCAGACCGGCGTGGACGTGCTCGCCCGCGGCCCCTTCCAGCTCTTCGGCCGCGAGCACGAAATGGTGCTGGGCTACAGCAGCTCGCTGCTGCAGAACGAGCACAACCCGCTGCGCGGCGCCGGCATCGAAGGCCGCGCCATCAACATCTACACCTGGGACAACTACACCGCCGAACCGGCGCCGGTGGGCAAGCTCTACGACGGCGACACCGATGTGCGCCAGCAGGGCATCTACGCCGCCGCCCGCTTCAACGCCACCGACGATCTCTCCCTCATCGCCGGCGCGCGCAGCAGCCGCTACCGCTACAAGTACTCGCTCAAGTACGCCCTGGCGGCGTCGCAGCGCTTCAACAGCGTCACCCAGTACAAGGAGAACGACGTCATCACCCCCTACGCCGGCATCGTCTACCGGCTGGACGACATCCACTCCCTCTACGCCAGCTACACCAGCATCTTCAAGCCGCAGAGCACCCGCGACCGCAATGGCGACCTGCTGAAGCCGCGCGAAGGCAACAGCTACGAGGCCGGCCTCAAGAGCGAATTCTTCGGCGGCCGCCTGAACACCAGCGCCGCGGTGTACGAGATCCAGCAGGACAACCTCGCCGAAGTCGATCCCGGCCAGGTCGTGCCCGGCACCACCACCTCCGCCTACCGCGCGGTGGAAGGCGCCAGGACGCGCGGCATCGACCTGGAAGCCTCGGGCGAACTGCAACCGGGCTGGAACCTCGGCGCCAGCTTCAGCCACAGCATCACCCGCAACGCCGACGGCGACCGCATCATGACGGTGATGCCGAAGAACATGCTCAAGCTGTTCACCACCTACCAGCTGCCCGGCGCATGGCAGAACCTCACCGTGGGCGGCGGCATGAACTGGCAGAGCCGCATCCACTTCACCGCCACCCCGACCGACCTCGGCCGCACGGTCACCGCGGAGCAGAAGGCCTACGCCACCTTCGACCTCATGGCCCGCTACCGCATCACCCGCCAGCTCAGCGCCTCGCTGAACATCAACAACCTGTTCGACAAGAAGTACCTGGGTGCGCTGGACACCACCTTCTACAGCGGCTACTACGGCGCCCCGCGCAACGGCAGCCTGAAGCTGGACTACAGCTTCTGATCCGGGCCTCGGCCCAGGCAGCGTCCGCAGCGGAACGGCCGGGAATTCCACCCTCGCGGGGGGCGGGATTCCCGGCCTTTTCCTTTTCTTGCATCCGGCATTTCGCCTGGCGATCTCATCCTCCAATGCCCCGCCCACCATTGACGGCAGCCGATGGCACGGAAGAAAATAAGAACCATTCCCATTTGATTCGGCCCGCTGTTTGCCATGCGCCAGCCGGACATCCAGAGCCATTCCGGAGCCGCCCGTGGGCACCAGCGCCACCAATCCCGCCCCTCTCGCCGATCCCCTGACCGAGCTGTACAGCGACCACCACGGCTGGCTGCAAGGCTGGCTGCGGCGCCGACTGGGCTGCTCCCACCAGGCCGCCGACCTGGCGCAGGACACCTTCGTGCGCCTCATCGTCTCCGGCCGGCTGCCGGCGCCGGACAGCTCCCGCGCCTACCTGACGCAGATCGCCAAGGGCCTGATGGTGGATCTCTACCGCCGCCGCCAGCTGGAGCAGGCCTACCTGGACGCCCTCTCCCACCTGCCCGAACCGCAGGTGCCATCGGCGGAAGAGCGGGCGCTGGTGGTGGAAACCCTGCTGCGCATCGACGCCCTGCTGCGCCAGTTGCCGGCGCCGGTGCGGGAAGCCTTCCTGCTTTCCCAGTTCGACGGCCTCACCTACAGCGAAATCGCCACCCGCCTCGCCATCTCGCCGGCCACCGTGCGCAAGTACATGCTGAAGGCGGCCACCGCCTGCTACGCCGCCCTCGACGACCTGCCGGCGCCCAAGAGCAAAGCCGTCGCCCGAGCCCGCAAATGAGCCGCGCCGCCTCCAGCTCGGCCGCCGCCGACCTGACGCCGGCCGAAGCCGCCCTCAGCGAAGCCCTCGCCTGGCAGGTCACCTTCTGGTCCGGCGAAGCCAGCGAGGCGGAGCGCGCCGCCTTCCAGCACTGGCTGGCGAGCGATCCGGCGCATGAGCAGGTATGGCGCCGGGTTCAGCGCATGAACGGCCTGCTCGGCGACCTGCCCGGCGAGCTGGGCAGCACCCTGGGCGCCAAGCTGCCCGCCCGCGGCCGCCGCGGCGTGCTGCGCGCCATCGCCTGGCTGCTGGGCGGCGGCACGCTGGCGCTGGGCGTGCGCGAAACGCCGCAGTGGCAGAGCGCCACCGCCGACCAGGCCACCACCACCGGCGAGCGCCGCGAAATGGTGCTGGCCGACGGCACCCGGCTGACGCTGAACACCGCCAGCGCGGTGGACGTCCGCTACGACGACAGCCAGCGCCGCCTCGTCCTGCTGCGCGGCGAAATCCTCATCGACACCGCGGCCGATCCGGTCAGCCCCAAGCGCCCCTTCCTGGTCGCCACGCCCATGGGCGAGATCCGTGCCCTCGGCACCCGCTTCAGCGTGCGCCTGGAGGAACAGGCGGTGCGCACCGCGGTGTTCGACGGCGCGGTCGCCATCCGCCCGGCCGGCCGCGGCGACGAAGCCGGCCGCCTGTCCGCCGGCCAGCAGGCGCAGTTCGACCGCAGCGGCATGAGCACGCCGGCGGCGGCAGACCCCCTCGCCACCGCGTGGACGCGCGGCCTGCTGGTGGCCGAGCGCCTGCGCCTGGCCGACTTCCTCGCCGAGCTGGGCCGCCACCGCCGCGGCGTGCTGCGCTGCGACCCGGCGGTGGCCGATCTCATCGTCTCCGGCGTCTATCCGCTGGACGACACCGACCGCATCCTCGCCTCACTGGCCGACACCCTGGCGCTGAAGCTGCGCTACATCACCCGCTACTGGGTCACGGTGGAAGCAGCCTGAGCCGCATCACCCCCGGCAGGCAACACGCAAGCCCCATCCGTCGTCCGCACCACGCTGCGGGCGGCCCGCATCTCCGCTCCAGCCTTCGCCCGTTCCCGATGCACTCGCCCGTCCCTGTCCGCCTCACATAAAAAATGCGCGCGAGCCGTAGCACTTTTTCCTTCTCGTCCGGGAAGTCGAATGAGCCCCCACGCCGCGGGGCAATTCCGCAGCCCACGAAGAAAGGAGAATCCATGCAAGCCCTCCCCCCGCCGGCCCGCCGCCGCCCGTTCGCCGCTGAACCGGGTGCCCTGCTGCTCGCCGGTGCGCTGCTGGGCGCCGCCGCGCCCGCCGCCTTCGCTCAAACCCAGGCCCCGGCGACGACGGCCGCCGCCCACCACGACATTCCCGCCGGCCCGCTGGACCCGGCGCTGAACCGCTTCGCCGCCCAGACCGGCATCATGCTCACCATCGACGGCAGCCTTACCGCCGGCAAGGCCACCGCCGGCCTGCATGGCGCCGCCGGTATCGAAGATGGCCTGCGCCGCCTGCTCGCCGGCACCGGGCTGGAAGCCGTTCCCCGCGGCGGCAAGGAATACACCCTGCGCCGCCAGCCCGCGCCCAGCAGCGGCGAGACCACGCTGCAGGCGGTCACCGTCAGCGCCCAGGCCATTCCCTGGGCCAGCGAAAGCACCGAGAGCACCCGCGCCTACACCACCAACGCCGTAAGCCCCACCGCAACGCCGCTGGGCCTCACCCTGCGCGAAACGCCGCAGACCATCAGCGTGCTCACCCACCAGCGCATCGAGGACCAGGCCCTCACCAACGTCCGCGAAACCCTGCAGCAGCTGCCCGGCATCCAGGTCGCCGACATGGGCGGCAGCCGCTACAGCGTGATGTCGCGCGGCTACGCCATCGACACCTACCAGCTCGACGGCATCCCCACCCGGGTGGACATGACCACCCAGCACGTGTCGCAGAGCCTGGCGGAAATGGTGATCTACGACCGCGTCGAAGTGCTGCGCGGCGCTGGCGGCCTGATGTCGGGCGCGGGCGATGCCTCCGGCACCCTCAACCTGGTGCGCAAGCGCCCCACCGCCGCCTTCCAGGGCTACGCCTCGGCCAGCGCCGGCAGCTGGGACAAGTACCGCACCGAGGCCGACATCTCCGGCGCGCTGAACGAATCCGGCTCGCTGCGCGGCCGCGCGGCCGCCGCCTACCAGCAGAACGGCAGCTTCGTCGACTACGCCCGCGGCCAGAAACAGGTGCTGTTCGCCACCCTGGAGGCGGACCTCAGCGCCAGCACGCTGCTGAACGTCGGCGTGGATTACCAGAAGAACGTCTCCCGCGGCGGCGTCGGCAACGGCGTGGGCCTGCCGCTGTTCTACAGCTCCGGCCGCCAGACCGACTTCTCCCGCTCCACCAGCCTCACCAGCCGCGACAACAAGGACGAGACCGAGGCGGTGCACGTGTTCTCCTCGCTCAAGCAGCAGCTGGGCAAGGGCTGGGAGCTGCAGCTCGCCGCCGACCACCTGCGCAGCGAACGCAGCTATGCCTGGGTCGGCGCCCGCGCCTACAACACCACGATCAACCAGAGCACCGGGGTAATGACACTGCAGGCCGAAAGCGGCGACGCGGTGCAGCGCCAGACCGGCGTGGACCTCAGGCTGCAAGGCCCCTTCCAGCTGTTCGGCCGCGAGCATGATTTCGCCGCCGGCTTCAGCTACAGCGACTACGAGGACAAGACCGACTACGGCCCCAAGACCGCCACCGGCGTTCCCGGCGGCAACTTCAACCTCTACACTTGGGCGCATCTGGGCAAACCCGCCGACCAGGCCCACGCCCGCGACAGCGACACCCACATCCAGGAGAAAGGGTTCTACGCCGCGGTGCGGCTGAAGCCCGCCGACGACCTCGCCGTCATCGTCGGCAGCCGGTTGAGCGAATACACCAACGATTACCAGCTGGCCTACCGCAACGGCACGTACAGCTACAGCGAGTACGCCAAGGAAAGCAATGTCGTCACGCCCTATCTCGGCGTGGTCTACGACCTGGCCGCCGACCATGCGCTCTACGCCAGCTACGCCACCATCTTCCGGCCGCAGTACCAGCGCGACCGCAACGGCGCCATGCTGGACCCGCGCCAGGGCGACAACATCGAAGTCGGCCTGAAGAGCCAGTTCCTCGGCGGCAAGGTGAACAGCGCCATCGCCATCTACCGCATCAACCAGGACAACCTGGCCGAGAGCGACGCCGGCTACCTGGTGCCCGGCACCACCGCCTCCGCCTACCGCGCGGTGAAGGGCGCCAAGACCAACGGCATCGACATGGAAATCGGCGGCGAGGTGCTCCCCGGCTGGAACGTTTCCGCCAGCTACACCTTCAGCCGCACCGAGGACGCCGAAGGCGAGCGCATCCGCACCACCTTCCCGCAGCACATCGTGAAACTGTGGAACACCTATCGCCTGCCCGGCGCATGGGAACGGCTGACGGTGGGCGGCGGAGTGAACTGGCAGAGCCGCATCGAGGTGAGCGGCCAGCCCTGGTGGGCCAGCACCGCCCTCAATGGCAAGCAGGACGCCTACGCGGTGGTGAACCTGATGGCGCGCTACGCGTTCAGCAAGCAGTTCTCCGCCACGCTGAACATCAACAACCTGTTTGACGAGAAGTACTTCGGCTCGCTGGACAGCACCTTCTACACCGGCTACTACGGCGATCCGCGCAACGTCATGCTGACGGCGAAGTACAGCTTCTGACGCCCTTCCCGGCGCGGCCCGCCCGGGCTGCGCCGTCTCTCCTCAAGCAGGGCCGGCTGCCCTCAAGGCTGCGCCGGCTCCCGCATCGCCACCATCGCATCCAGCTCCGCCGCCGGCATCGCGCTCATCGTGAAGGCCAGCCGCCGGCGCAATTCCACCTGCGCACGCAAGGCCTTGCCGGTAAAGCTGGAGAGGCTCTCTCCTTCCTCCAGCACGCCTTCCATGGCGCTGCGTAGCGAAGGCTCGACATAGAGCGGCGGAAAAGTGGTGGATTTCATCGCAGCCTCCCTGCTGGCGGATGGGGTACTCCGGGTGGGACGCATACACTGCGCCGCCCTCTTCCCGGTCGCAAGCGGGCCATCCCCCCAAGCTACCCATTGACGGGAAAAACGCACGACGTGAAAATAAGAACGATTCCTATTTGACTCAGCCAGTCCTACGCCCGGCCCAGCCAGAGTCGCCCGCACCTTTTCCGCCCGGAGCCGCTCGTGGACCAGCCCGCCAATGCCATCACCGATCTCTACCGTGAGCACCACGGCTGGCTGCAGGGTTGGCTGCGACGCAAACTGGGCTGCAAGCACCAGGCGGCGGACTTCGCCCACGACACCTTCCTCAAGGTACTCACCCGGCTGGAGCGGCCGACGCTGCGCGAGCCGCGCGCCTATCTCGTCACCATCGCCAACGGCCTGGTGGTGAATCACTGGCGGCGGCAGGAGGTGGAACGCGCCTACCTGGAAACCCTGGCCCTGCAGCCGGAAGCGCTGGCGCCCTCGGAGGAGGAGCGCGCGCTGCTGCTGGAAGCCCTGTGCGAGCTGGACGCCCTGCTCCACCGCCTCAACCCCAAGGCCCGCAGCGCCTTCCTGCTCGCCCAGCTGGACGGCCTCGGCTACCGCGAGATCGCCGGGCAGCTGGACGTCTCCGAACGCATGGTGAAGAAGTACATGGCGCAGGCCATGCTGCACTGCCTGCAGGCGGAAATCGCCCTGCCATGAGCGCTACCGCCCGCCACCCCGCCTCCGCCCCGGACGCCCACGCCGAGCTGCAGGTGCTGCAGCAGGCCGCCGAATGGTTCGCGGTCCTGCGCTCGCCCGCTGTCGCCGACACCGACTGGCGCGACTGGCAGCACTGGCGCGACGCCGACAGCCGCCACCAGGCCGCCTGGGCGCGGGTGGAAGCCATCAGCGGCGCCTTCGAACGCCTGCCCACCGGCGACAAGCCAGGCGCCCGCCGTACCCTGGACCGCAGCGCCGAGCGCCAGGCGCGCCGCCGCAGCGCGCTGAAGATGCTGGGGCTGCTGTGCGGCGCCGGCGTCGCCGGCTGGGGCGCCAGCCGCAGCGCGCCGTGGCAGGAGTGGAACGCCGACTACCGCAGCGCCACCGGCGAAGTGCGCCAGATCGAGCTGGCCGACGGCGGCCAGGTGTGGCTCAACACCGGCAGCGCCCTGGACGTGCGCTACTCGCCCACGCTGCGGGCGCTGCGGCTGCACCGCGGCGAGATCCTGGTGCAGACGGCCAAGACGCCGCCGGACCGGGTGGACCGCCCCTTCGTCGTAGACACCGCCGCCGGCCGCCTGCGCGCGCTGGGCACCCGCTTCAGCGTGCGGATGGTGGGCGAGGCGGCGCAGGTATCGGTATTCCAGGGCGCGGTGGAAATGTCGCCCGCCAACGGCGGCCCCGCCACCGTGCTGCAGACTGGCGAGCAGCGCATGCTTTACGCCGCCGGCACCGGCCCGGCCACCCCCGCCAGCACTGCCCGCCAGGCCTGGTCCAACGGCCTGCTGCTGGCGGAGAACATGCGCCTGGGCGACTTCATCGCCGAACTCGCCAACTACCGCCGCGGCTACCTGGACTGCGCGCCGGAAGTGGCCGACCTGCAGCTGGTGGGCGTCTACGAAGCCGCCGACACCGACCGCACCCTAGCCGCCCTGGCCGCCACCCTGCCGGTGCGCATCCATGCCCCGCTGCCGTGGTGGGTGAGGGTGGTGCCGCGCTGAAAAACCGCGAGGCGGGCAGGACGAAGCAGCCCGCTCCACCAGCCTCACGGACTTTCCCCACCCCAGAACAGACAAACCACTACCCACCGCCGGACACAACACGACCGCTGGAGCACCACCTGTTTCCTCCCCTCTCCCCTCGCGGGGGGGAGAGGGGGCAGCGCTCACGGACCTCGACGTGGCCGCCCCTGCGGGGCGCCCCCTCTCCCCAACCCTCTCCCACGAGGGGAGAGGGAGTAACACCACCCAGCCCCGCTGCTCGCTCACTGCACCCGATCAGCGCAAGCCTCCTCTTCCCCCCCACCAAATTTTTCCACCCCGCAGGTTCCCTTTTCCCCGGCCTCGATTGGCTTACCGGATGAAAGCGGCTTCATCCGCCCACCTTCTCCACCAATCGACCGACCCGAAAGGCCCGCCATGCATGCTGCGACCGCCCCGTCCACGCCCCGACACCACCACGTCTCCACCTTGAAGCCCACGCTCATCGCCCGCGCCGTCTGCGCCGCCCTGCTCGGCCTGCCGCTGCTGATCGGCGCCGGCGGCAGCCTGGCGCAATCCGTGCCCGCCGCCGTCGAAACCAGCCGCAGCTATGCCGTGCCCGCCGGGCCGCTGGCCGGTGCGCTGGTGAGCTTCGCCGCCCAGGCCGGCATCCAGCTGTCGGTGGATGCCGGCCTCACCGCCAAGCTCGCCAGCCCCGGCGTGCAGGGCAGCCACACCGTGGGCAGCGCGCTCGCCGCCCTGCTCGCCGGCACCGGCCTGGAGGCCATACACCGCGGCGGCAACGAATACACCTTGCGCAAGCTGCCGCCGCGCGCCGCCGGCGAAACCACGCTGGCGCCGGTCACCGTGGCCGCCACCGCCACCAACCCGGCGGTCACCGAGGACAGCGCCTCCTACACCACCGCGCAGATGGGCACCGCCACCAAGCTGCCGCTCTCCATCCGCGAAACGCCGCAGTCGGTCACCGTGGTCACCCGCCAGCGCATGGACGACCAGGTCGCGCTCAACCTCAGCGACGTGCTGCGCTACACCCCCGGCCTCAACGTCAGCAATGTGGACGGCCCCGGCCGCACCAGCTTCAGCGCCCGCGGCTTCGATGTGGACAACGTGATGTACGACGGCATGCCCTCCCGCTACCAGGGCTGGGTGGTGGGCACCGTGGCCAACATGGCGATCTACGACCGGGTGGAAGTGGTGCGCGGCGCCACCGGCCTGGTCACCGGCAGCGGCAACCCCTCCGCCGCGGTCAACCTGGTGCGCAAGCGCCCCACCGCCGATACCCGCCTCAGCCTCACCGCCCGCGCCGGCAGCTGGGACAACTACCAGGGCGAGGTGGATGCCTCCGGCACGCTGAACGAAGCCGGCACCCTGCGCGGCCGCGTCGTCGGCTCCTACCAGGACACCGGCACTTTCCGCGATGGCGAGAAGGGCGAGCACGGCCTGTTCTACGCGGTGGTGGAGGCCGACCTCGGCGAGCGCACCACGCTCACCCTCGGCACCTCCTACCAGGACGACTACAGCAACCACTTCTGGGGCGGCCTGCCGCTGGCCTCCGACGGCAGCCACGTCGGCTTCCCCCGCTCCACCTTCGTCAGCAACGACTGGGAGCGCAAGGACCAGTACCTGACCACCGTGTTCGCCGATCTGCAGCACCGCCTCGACAACGGCTGGCTGGTTCGCCTGGCCGCCACCCAGTCCTGGCAGGACGCCGTTTTCCTCGGCACCTACCTGCGCCGCTTCACCTCCACCGGCCCGCTCGGCCACAGCGCCTGGCGCGCCGACTACGACGAAGACCAGTCCAGCTACGACCTCTACGCCAGCGGCCCCTTCAAGCTGCTCGGCCGCGAGCACGAGCTGTCCTTCGGCACCAGCCGCCGCCAGGTGGACATGCGCACCCAGAACTACAGCGGCTCCGGCATGGTCAGCAGCAACATCGACCTGTGGAACTGGGACAACGGCAGCGTGCCCGAACCCAACTTCGTGCCCAGCACCAAGGCGCGCAACGTCACCACCCAGGACGGCCTCTACCTCACCGCCCGCCTCAACCTCGCCGACCCGCTCAAGCTCATCCTCGGCGCCCGCCTGGACTGGTACGACTACGACAACCGCACTGGCACCGGCGACTACAGCGTCACCCGCAACCTCACCCGCTACGGCGGCATCGTCTACGACCTGGACAGCCAGCACTCCCTCTACGCCAGCTACACCGACATCTTCCAGCCGCAGACCAGCAAGGATGTGAGCGGCAAGATCATCGAACCCATCGTCGGCGAGAACTACGAGCTGGGCATCAAGGGCGAATACTTCGGCGGCGCCCTGAACGCCAGCGCCGCCGTCTTCCAGATCGACCAGACCAACCGCGCGCGCAAGCTGACCGACCAGAGCCCCTGCCCCACCTACCCCAGCACCGAATGCTTCGAAGCCGCCGGCCTGGTGCGCAGCAAGGGCTTCGAGCTGGAAGTGCAGGGCGCCCTCACCCCCAACTGGCAACTCGCCGCCGGCTACACCTATGTGAACGCCGAATACGTGCGCGACGCCAACCCGGCCAACGAGGGCAAGAACTTCAACACCTACACCCCGCACCGCCAGTTCAAGCTCTCCACCCTCTACCGCTTCAGCGGCGCCCTGCAAGCCTGGCGCGTCGGCGGCAGCCTCTACCACCAGAGCCGCATCTACAACGAAGGCACGGTGGACGGCGTTTCCTTCCGCTCCAAGCAGAAAGCCTATGCGCTGGCCGACCTCGTCCTCGGCTACCGGGTGAACAAGCAACTGGACCTGCAGCTGAACGTGAACAACCTGTTCGACCGCGTCTATTACAAGGGCGTGGGCGGCGACGTGCTGTGGGGCCCCACCGACTCCTACGGCGACCCGCGCAACTTCATGCTGACGGCGAAGTACACCTTCTTCTGATCCACGCCAGAGGCTGGCCCGAGGCCATGAAGCCGGCGCGCGCCACGAGCCGCGCCGGCTTCATGGCATCCCGTTCCCGCGCAATGCCCACGGCCGGTCCGGGAACGCCGGGGCGCCGCTTCATGGCAGACTCGCGCCTTCTCCATCGCCCAAGCCCACCCCATGTTCCGCTACTGGTCCCTGATCGCCGGCCTGCTCGGCGCCATCGGCGTCGCTGTCGCCGCCTGGAGCTCCCACGGCCTGCCCCATTTCGTGCCCGCCGACCAGCTCGCCGTCGCGCTAGAGCGCGCCCGCGCCGCCACCCTGCACCACATGCTGCACACCCTGGCCCTGCTGGGCGTCGCCCTGTGGGCGCGGCAAGGCGGCAACGCCCTGCTGCACCTGGCCGGCGCCCTCTTCGTCGCCGGCATCGCCGGCTTCTCCGGCGGCATCTACCTGCGCCTGGCCACCGGCATAGACAGCGGCCCGCTGGTCTCCATCGTGCCCATCGGCGGCACCTGCCTCATCCTCGGCTGGCTGGCGCTGGGTGTGGCCGGCTGGATGCAGAAGCGGCCGGGCTGAGGCATCGCTGGCCGGGCGGAAAACCCGGCCAACGCCCCGCATCCCGCCCGCGCCCGATAACAGGCCGGGCATCCGGATTCACTCGCGTCCAGCCCGCAGCCTCCGGATTGACTCCCGTCGCCGAATCCCAAACAATGAGAACGATTCTTAATACATCGTTCGACCAGCGTCCGCTGGCGGCTGCCTGGAAAGCCCCGTGTCTAGCACCTCCTCCTCCGACGCCATCACCGAGCTGTACCGCGATCACCACGGCTGGCTGCGCGGATGGTTGCGCCGGCGGCTGGGCTGCACCGAGCGGGCGGCGGACTTCGCCCACGACACCTTCCTGCGCCTGCTGACCCGGCCCGAGCCGGTGGGGATGCGCGAGCCGCGCGCCTACCTCAGCACCATCGCCCACGGCCTGCTGGTGAATCATTGGCGGCGGCAGGCACTGGAGCAGGCCTACCTGGAAGAGCTGGCGGCGCGGCCGGAGGCGCTGGCGCCGTCCGAGGAAGAGCGCCACCTCATCATCGAAACGCTGCAGCGCGTCGCCCGCCTGATCGATGGCCTGCCGGCGCGCGACCGCGAGATCTTCCTGCTCTCCCAGCTGGACGGGCTGACCTATCCGGTGATCGCCGAGCGCCTGGGGCTCAGCCTCAACGTGGTGCAGAAGGCGATGGTCCGCGCCACCGCCCACTGCTACAAAGCGCTGTACGGCGGGCGGCCATGAGCCAGCCGGCGGCGGACGCGGTGCTGGACCCGGGCATCGTCGACCAGGCCATTCTCTGGTACGTGCAGAGCCTCTCCGGCATGCAGACCGCGCGCGAGCGCAGCGCCTTCGAGCAGTGGCTGGGCGCGCATCCGGACCATGCGCTGGCCTGGGGCCAGTTGCAGAGCATGGGCGGCGAGCTGCGCGGCAGCACCGCCCACATCGCCGCGCCGCTGAGCCGGGCGACGCTGAGCCGCCTCGGCAAGCACGGCCGCGGCCGCCGCGACGCGCTCAAGGTGGTCGCCGGCCTGGGCGTGGGCGGCGGCTCGCTGTGGCTGGGCCACGGCCTGCTGCAACAACAGGGCATGCTGGCCGACTACCGCAGCGCCACCGGCGAGCGCCGCGACATCCGCCTGGCCGACGGCACGCTGCTGCAGCTCAACACCGGCTCGGCGGTGGATGTCCGCTTCGATGCGCACAGCCGCCTCATCCAGCTGCACAGCGGCGAAATCCAGGTCACCACCGCCGCCGACCCCGCCGGCCGGCCGCTGATGGTGGCCTGTCGCGACGGCCTGCTGGTACCGCGCGGCACCCGCTTCACCGTGCGCCAAGAGGCCGATGCCACGCTGCTGGCGGTGAGCGAGGGCGCGGTGGAAATCCGGCCGCTGGGCGGCCAGGCCATGCGCCTGGTGCCCGCCGGCGAGCAGAGCCGCTTCGGCCGCGACGGCATCGCCCCCAACCAGCCGCTGGACGAAGCCACCCAGGCGTGGACGGAAGGCATGCTCACCGCCGAGCGCCGCCGGCTGGACGACTTCATCGCCGAACTCAACCGCTACCACACCGGCCGCCTGCGTTGCGCGCCGGAGGTGGCGGAACTGCGGGTGACCGGCGCCTGGCCGCTGCAGGGCGAGCAGCCGGCGGAGGCCATCCTGGCCTCGCTGGAGCGCAGCCTGCCGATCCGCATCGACCGCTTCACCCGCTACTGGGTCACGGTGCAGCCGGGCAAGCGCTGAGGGCAGGCGGGGCAAGGCTTTCAGCCTCGGCGGAAAAGAATCCGCAAGAAAATCGAAAAATAGTTGGCAGGTTTTTCCGTTTCGCTGGGCATGCAGGGAAGACACGCTGCAAATCACCGCGGCAGCCCTGCAACCCACCGACCAGGAACCTCCATGCCTGCCCCGCGCACCACCCGTTCCCGACCCGTTCGCCAGCCCTTTCCGGCCCCCCTCGCCCGCGCGGTGTTCGCCGCCTTCGTCGGCACCACCCTCGCCCTGCCGCTGCAACCGGCCCAGGCCCAGACCAGCGCTCAGGCCGGCACCGAGGCCCGCCACGGTTTCGACATCCCCGCCGGCCCGCTGGACCAGGCCCTGAGCCGCTTCGGCCGCCAGGCCGGCGTGCAGATCGTGGTCAACGCCGAACTCACCGCCGGCCTGCGCAGCACCGGCGTGTCCGGCAGCCACACCGAGGCGGCCGCCCTGCGCCAGCTGCTCGCCGGCACTGGGCTGGAAGCGCAGCGGGCGGCGAACGGGGAATACACGCTGCGGCGGGCGCCAGCGGCGGAAACCACGCTGAAGGCGGTGAATGTGAACGCCCGCGTCGACGCCGCCACCACCACCGAGGGCACCGGCAGCTACACCACCAGCGCCATGCAGACCGCCACCAAGCTGCCGATGTCCATCCGCGAGACGCCGCAGTCGGTCAGCGTGGTCACCCGCCAGCGCATCGAAGACCAGAACCTCACCACCCTGGGCGACATCGCCCAGGCGGTCACCGGCTTCTTCGTCACCAAGTGGGGCGGCGAGCGCTACCGCTTCACCTCGCGCGGCTTCCAGGTCAACAACCTGATGATCGACGGCCTGGCCATCGACTACGAAGAAGCGGCGCTCTCCACCGGCGCGATGTCGATGTACGACCGGGTGGAAGTCATGCGCGGCGCCGCCGGCCTGATGGAAGGCGCCGGCACGCCGGGCGGCTCCATCAACCTGGTGCGCAAGCGGCCCACCAGCGAGTTCCAGGGCTCCCTCACCGGCAGCGTCGGCAGCTGGGACAACTACATGGGCTCGGTGGACGTCGGCGGCCCGCTGAACGAAGCCGGCACCCTGCGCGCCCGCGCGGTGCTGAGCTACCAGGACAAGCACTCCTTCATCGACGACTACCGCAACAAGCGCAGCCTGTTCTACGGCGTGGTCGAGGCCGATCTCACGCCGGCCACCACCCTCACCCTGGGCGCCTCCTACAGCAAGGAGGACAACCCCGGCGTGGACTGGAACGGCATCGCCACCTACGGCGACGGCAGCTTCCTGCCGATCTCGCGCTCCAGCCGCACCAGCCCGAGCTGGTCCTACTGGGACAAGGAGAGCACCACCGTCTTCGCCGAGCTGGAGCACCGCTTCGCCAACGGCTGGAAGGGCAAGCTCGCCGCCAGCTCCATCGAAAGCCGGATGGACATGATGGGCACCTACGTGCGCTCCTCCACCCTGGACGCCAATGGCGACCCGCTGCTGACGCTGGGTGGCGGCGCCTATGAGTACGAGCGCGACCAGCAGAGCTTCGACGCCTACCTCAGCGGCCCCTTCTCCCTCTTCGGCCGTACCCACACCCTGGCGGTCGGCGCCAGCCATCGCCAGAGTAAGTACTACGACCGCGGCGCGGCGATGACGCTGAACGGCAACTTCGGCTTCGCCAGCTTCAACCCGCTGAACTGGGATCCCAGCTCCATCCCGGTTCCCTCCATCGGCGCCTTCGGCCTGTGGGAAAAGGAGCAGAAAATGGAGCAGAGCGGCCTCTACGGCAGCGCCCGCTTCAGCCTCAGCGACCCGCTCAGCCTCATCCTCGGCGCCCGCGTGGACTGGTACCACCTGGACGGCGTGCAGTACGACAACGGCACCCCCTACAGCCCGGTGGACTACAAGGCCACCCGCAAGGTCACGCCCTATGCCGGCGTGGTCTACGACCTGGACGACACCTACTCGGTGTACGCCAGCTGGACGCAGATCTTCAACCCGCAGAACTACTCCACCGCCAACGGCAGCCTGCTGGACCCGCAGGAAGGCAGCAACTACGAAGCCGGCGTGAAGGCCGAGTACTTCGGCGGCCGCCTCAATGCCAGCGCGGCGGTATTCCAGATCGACCTGGAAAACCTGCCCGACCGCCTGCCGGCCAGCGCATGCAGCACCGGCCTCACCGCCTGCTACCGCTCCGCCGGCAAGGTGCGCAGCCGCGGCGTGGAACTGGAAGTGGGCGGCGAACTCACGCCGGGCTGGCAGCTCTCCGCCGGCTACACCTACACCAGCGCCCGCCGCATGTCCGACGCCTCCGCCTACGACCCCACCGGCACTTACACCTCCGGCAAGCGCTACGCCACCAACATCCCGCGCCATCTGTTCAAGCTCGCCACCACCTACCGCCTGCCGGGCGAGCTGCAACGCTGGAAGATCGGCGGCTCGCTGCACGCCCAGAACGAGATCTACAGCCCCTGGGGCGTGCGCCAGGGCGGCTACACCGTGGTCGGCCTGCATGGCGGCTACACCGTCAACAAGCAGCTGGAGTTCGGCCTGAGCATCAACAACCTGTTCGACCGCCACTACTACGCCGTGGTCGGCGGCTGGGACGGCTCCAACTTCGTCGGCGATCCGCTCAACGCCACGCTCACGGCCAAATACAGCTTCTGATTCCGCGGCAGCCATGCTCCCGCAACGGCGCCTTCATGGCGCCGTTTTTCATTCCACCGCCGTGATGACGGAGAGATGCAAAAGCCACGCCGCCAGCGCGGCGAGATTGACGCTCCCCACCGGAATTACAATAATGAGAACCAATCTCACTAAGAAACCCCATCCTTACCCGTAGCCAGCCAGCTCGTAGCGGAGCCAGCCAGCGCCCCCCAGACGCCAGGATCGCACCGTGAACGCAGCAGCCTCCGACCCGCTCGCCCAGCTCTACCTCCACCACCACGGCTGGCTGCGTGGCTGGCTGCAGCGCAAGCTGGGCAACCCGGGCGATGCCGCCGACCTGGCGCAGGACACCTTCATGCGCCTGCTGTGCGCGCCCGAGCACCTGGCGGAGCGGCAGGCCGGCTGGCAGCTGCGCGAGCCGCGCGCCTACCTCACCGTGATCGCCAAGCGCCTGGTGGTGAACCTGCACCGCCGCCGCGCGCTGGAAACCGCCTACCTGGAAGCGCTGGCCCTGCTGCCGGAAGCGCAGGCGCCCTCGGCCGAGCGCCAGGCCATCCTCCTCGAAACCCTGCAGCAGCTGGACGCGGTGCTGGACGGGCTGGACGCCAAGGTGCGCGCCGCCTTCCTCATGGCCCAGCTGGAAGGCTTGGGCTACGCCGAGATCGGCCGCCGCCTCGCCATCAGCGAACGCACGGTGAAGCGCTACATGGTGCAAGCCATGGCGCGCTGCATCCTGCTCGCCGAAGAGAGCCAGACATGAGCGCCGCCGCCCCCCTGCTGGACGAACAGACCGCGCTCGCGGCCGCCGAGTGGTACTTCCTGCTCGGCTCCGGCGAAGCCTCCGAAGCCGAACGGCACGCCTGCCAGACCTGGCGGCAGAGCGACCCGCGCCACGAACTTGCCTGGCAGCGCGCCCAGCAGATAGGCCGCAACTTCGCCTCCCTGCCGGCGGAACTGGCGCTGCCCAGCCTCAACCGCAACCGCCGCAACGCCCGCCGCGCCGCGGTCAAGGCACTGGTGCTGCTGCTCACCGCCGCGCCCGCCGGCTGGCTGGCCTGGCGCAGCGCGCCGGCGCGGGAATGGCTGGCCGAACACCGCACCGCCACCGGCGAACAACGCCAGCTGACGCTGGCCGACGGCACCCGCCTGCACCTGAACACCGCCACCGCGCTGGACGTGGAGTACGACGGCCAGCACCGCCTCATCCGCCTGCATGCCGGCGAGGTGCTGGTGGAAACCGCGCCGGACGGCGACGCCCACCGCCCCTTCTTCGTCACCACGCCGGACGGTTCCGCCCGCGCGCTGGGCACCCGCTTCATCGTCCGCCGCGAAACGGAAGGCAGCCTGGTCGCGGTACTGCAGGGCGCGGTGGAAATCCGCCCCGCCCGCGCGCCGGAACAGGCGCTGGTGCTGGCCGCCGGCCAGCAGGCCCGCTTCGACCGCCAGGCCACCGGCACCGCCGAGACCGCGGATGCGCATGCGGACGACTGGTCGCGCGGCATCCTCTTCGTGCGCAACATGCGGCTGGCCGACTTCCTCGCCGAGCTGGACCGCTACCGCCCCGGCGTGCTGCGCTGCGACCCGGCGGTGGCCGGGCTCACCCTCTCCGGCGCCTTCCAGCTGGGCGACATCGAACAGGTGCTGGCCAGCCTCACCGAGAGCCTGCCGGTAACGCTGCGCTACCGCAGCCGCTACTGGGTGACGGTGGAGCCGGCGTAAGGACGCAGGCGGCGAAGTCCGCCGCGGCCCGGCTTGCCGGCGATGGCACACGCCGCGCGCCGCGTCCCGGCCGCGCTCCCGGTCTGAATCTCCTTCCTGTTTTCCGCCCGCCTCCCGCCCGGCGAGCTGCGCGAAAGAAGACCGCCCACCCCGGCAAACCACCCGCCGCAGAAAAATTTCATTCCGCCCTGTCCCTTTTTCCGCTTTCGCGTGTGAAGGCAATGACACCTCCTCACACACCCCTTACATGCGAAGGAAAACCACGATGTCGTCCCGCCCCGCCGGCACCCGCCTTCCCGCTTCCCAGCCCCTGCGCCCCACCCGCCTCGCCCGCCAGATCCGCCTCGCCCTCGTCGGCCTGACCCTGGCCGCCGGCCCGGCGCTCGCCCAGGACGCGCCGGCGTCCGCCGACACCGCCCAGGCGCAGGCCGCCAAGCGCCACTACCGCATCGCCGCCGGCCCGGTGGACGAAGCCCTCGCCAGCTTCGCCGGCAGCGCCGGCATCAGCATCACCATGCCGCCGGCGCTGGTCGCCAACCGCCGCAGCAACGGCCTGGAAGGCAGCTACGGCGTGGCCGAGGGCCTCGCCCGCCTGCTCGCCGGCACCGGCCTGGAAGCGGTGCCGGGCAACAGCGGCGCCTACCTGCTGCGCGCCGCCCCGGCCAGCGGCGAAACCCGCACGCTGGCGCCGGTCACCGTCACCTCGCAGGCGGACGCCGACGGCACCACCGAGCACAGCGAGTCCTACACCACCGCCAGCATGCGCACCGCCACCAAGCTGCCGCTGTCGCTGCGCGAGACGCCGCAGTCGGTCACCGTCATCACCCGCCAGCGCATGGACGATCAGGGGATGACCAGCATCAACGACGCGGTGCAGGCCACGCCCGGCCTCTTCCTCAGCAATGCCGGCGGCGTCGCCCGCCCCAGCTACAACGCCCGTGGCTTCGATGTGGACACCGTGATGTACGACGGCCTCCCCGGCTCCATGCTGGGCTACATCCCCAGCGCCCAGGCCAACCTCGCCATGTACGACCGGGTGGAAGTGGTGCGCGGCGCCGCCGGCCTGACCCAGGGCGCCGGCAACCCCTCCGCCGCCCTCAACCTGGTGCGCAAGCGGCCGACGCGCGACTTCCAGGCCTCCGTCTCCGCCACCGTCGGCAGCTGGGACGAATACGGCCTCAGCGCCGACGTCGGCGGCCCGCTGAACGAAAGCGGCACCCTGCGCGGCCGCTTCGTCGCCAGCAACCAGGACGCCCGCAGCTTCCGCGACGCCGAGCAGGAGCGCCACAACAACTTCTACGCGGTGGCCGAGGCCGACCTCGGCGCCGCCACCACGCTGACGCTGGGCGCCTTCAGCCAGTACGACTACACCAACTTCATCTGGGGCGGCCTGCCCGCCAACAGCGACGGCAGCCACCTGGACGTATCGCGCTCCACCTTCATCGGCGCCGACTGGGAATACAACAAGTCGCGCAGCAACGGCGCCTTCGGCACGCTGGAACACCGCTTCGACAATGAATGGGTGCTGCGCCTGGGCGCCAGCTACACCCTCACCAAGGTCGACGTGCTGGCCAGCTCGGTGTGGGTGGGCCAGCGCTTCCTGTGGGCGCAGAAGATGGACCAGGAGGAGAGCGCGCTGGACCTCTACGCCAGCGGCCCCTTCCAGCTCCTCGGCCGCCGCCACGAACTCGTCGCCGGCATCAGCCGCCGCCAGCTGGACTACAACACCTACGACTATTACGGCGACTACCTGCCCGGCACCGTCGATCCCTACACCTGGAACCCGCGCGGCCTGGCCAGGCCGGCCTATGACGCCAGCGGCAGCGGCGCCCACGACATCACCACCCAGAAGAGCGTCTACCTCACCGCCCGCTTCAGCCTCGCCGATCCGCTCAAGCTCATCGTCGGCGCCCGCGAGGACTGGTACGACTACGACAACCGCCGCGGCACCGGCGACTACCGCGTCACCCGCAACCTCACCCAGTACGCCGGCCTGATCTACGACCTCGACGGGCAGCACTCGGTGTACGCCAGCTACACCGACATCTTCAAGCCGCAGACCGCGCGCGGCGTCGATGGCAAGGTTCTGGAGCCCATCGTCGGCGAGAACTACGAGCTGGGCATCAAGGGCGAATACTTCGATGGCGCGCTGAACGCCAGCGCCGCCCTCTTCCAGATCAACCAGACCAACCGCGCCCGCCAGCTGGACGACCAGAGCAGCTGCCCCACCTACCCCTCCACCGCCTGCTCCGAGGCCTCCGGCCTGGTGCGCAGCGAAGGCGTTGACCTGGAACTGCAGGGCGCGCTCAGCCCCGACTGGCAGATCGGCGCCGGCTACAGCTATGCCCGCGCCCGCTACCTGCGCGATGCCACCGCCAGCAACGAAGGCCGTACCTTCAACACCCGCGTGCCGGTGCAGCAGTTCAAGCTCACCACCCTGTACCGCCTGCCGGGCGAGCTGCAGCGCTGGCGCATCGGCGGCAACCTGCACCAGCAAAGCCGCATCCGCTCCGACAGCAGCGGCTGGCACTCCGAGCAGAAGGCCTACGCCATCGTCGGCCTCATCGCCGGCTACAAGGCCAGCCGCCAGCTGGACTTCCAGCTCAACGTCGACAACCTGTTCGACCGCAAGTACTACCGCAGCATTGCCGTGGGCGCATACGGCCCCTACGACATCTTCGGCGACCCGCGCAGCCTCCGCCTCACCGCGCGCTACACCTTCTGATGCCCTTCCCGGCATGCGGCGGCCCACGGGCTGCCGCATGCCCCGCATTGACGCGCCCGCATTCCAGGATAGAAAATGAGAATTGTTCTTAACAATTAGCGGCCAGCCACACCGCCTCGCGGTCAGCCAGCCCTGGAAGTCACAGGAACGCCTACCGTGAGCTCCGCCGCCCCCGCCGACGCCATCGGCACCCTCTATCGTGATCACCACGGCTGGCTGCAAAGCTGGCTGCGCCGCAAGCTCGGCTGCTCCCACCAGGCCGCCGACCTCGCCCAGGACACCTTCCTGCGCCTGATCACCGCCCGCCGCCAGGAAGCCTTCCACACCCCGCGCGCCTACCTGCGCACTGTCGCCCACGGCCTGATGGTGGATCACTTCCGCCGCCGCGAACTGGAGCAGGCCTACCTGGACGCGCTGGCCGCCATGCCGGAGCCGCTGGCGCCCTCGCCGGAAGAGCGGCTGGCCATCTTCGAAACCCTGTACCACATCGACAGCCTGCTCGACGCCCTGCCGGAAACCACCCGCCGCGTCTTCCTGCTGTCCCAGCTCGACGGCCTGACCTACGCCACCATCGGCGAACAGCTGGGCCTGTCGCTGCGCACGGTGAAGCGCCACATGCACGCCGGATTCGCCCAATGCCTGGCCGCGCTGCTCTGAGCCCGGCCGACGCCGGCGTGGTGAACCAGGCCGCGCACTGGCTGGTGAAGCTGCACGCCGGCGAGCTGGACGAAGCCGGCCGCCGCGCGCTGCAACGCTGGCGCGAGCAGGACCCGCGCCATGAGCGCGCCTGGCAGGCGGCGGAATCCCTGGCGCAGCGCTTCGGCAGCCTGCCGGCGGAGCTGGGCCGTGCCACGCTGGACCGCCCCCGCCAGCGCAGCCGCCGCGCCCTCGTCAAGAGCATCGTGCTCGCCCTCACCCTGCCCGCCAGCGGCGCGCTGGCCTGGCGCCGCTGGGGCGGCGAGCTGGGTGCCGACTACCGCACCGCCACCGGCGAAACCCGCGCCATCCAGCTCGCCGACGGCGGCCAGCTCTTCCTCTCCAGCGCCAGCGCGGCCGACGTGCTGTTCGACGCCGCCCAGCGCCTGGTCGTGCTGCATGCCGGCGAGCTGCTGGTGCAGACCGCGCCGGACAGCGCCCAGCCGCCGCGCCCCTTCCTCGTCCACACGGCCGAAGGCCGCATCCGCGCACTCGGCACCCGCTTCAGCGTGCGCCGCGACGGCGCCGGCCACAGCCGCGTCACCGTGCTGGAGCATGCGGTGGAGATACAGCCCGCCGCCGGCGACACACCGCTGCGGCTCGAAGCCGGCCAGCAGGCCAGCTTCAGCGCCAGCGCCGTCTCCCCGCCCACACCCGCGCCCGCCGGCGCCGACGCCTGGGTGCGCGGCCACCTGATCGCCGACGGCCAGCCGCTGGGCGATTTCATCGCCGAACTCGCCCGCTTCCGCCCCGGCATCCTGCGCTGCGCGCCGGAAGTCGCCGGCCTGCGCGTATCCGGCGTGTTCCAGACCACCGACACCGACCGCGCCCTCACCACCCTGGCGGACAGCCTGCCAGTGGCGCTGCGCTATCGCAGCCGCTACTGGGTCAGCGTGGAGGCTCTGCCGGCTGAAGGCAGCTGAGGGCGGGCAAGGAAGAAGCGCGCCCAGCCAGATGCCACGCCCTGTTTACCCCGGGCACCGCGGCTGCGCTCGGGGCAGGTTTCCCGAAGGGCATTGCCCGGAACGGGCTTCGACAGGCTCAGCCCGAACGGTGGTGGAGCGATGCCTGCCGGCAGACCTGCCCTGGCCAAAACCCAAGAACGGCCGGCCTCTCCCGCCCGACCGCCGTTCCGACGATGGCGCTTCCCTGGCCCCTTTTTCCGTCTCATCCGGCAAACCAGCAAACCTCTTCATCACCGGACTTCATGAAAGGAGTTTGCTGCATGTCCCGCCGCCTCGATCGCCACCCCAGCCGTCCCCTGCTGCATCCGCTTGCCGCCGCCGTACTCGGCTTCGCCGGCCTGGCCGCCCTGCCCGCAGCCATACCCGCCGCCTTCGCCCAGAGCGCGCCGGCCGCCCCCTCCTACGCCATCCCGGCCGGCCCGCTCAGCCCGGCGCTGTACCAGTTCGCCGCCAGCGCCGGCATCACCCTGTCCTTCGACCCGGCGCTCACCGACGGCCTGCGCACCCCCGGCCTGAACGGCCCGGCCAGCGTGCAGCAGGGCCTGGACACCCTGCTGGGCGACAGCGGCCTGCAAGCGGTGCGCGGCGACAACGGCGGCTACCACCTGCGCAAGCCGGCCGCGCTGCGAGCCACCAGCGGCGAGAACACCCTGCGCGAGGTACAGGTCACCGCCAACCAGCTGGGCGAGATCACCGAGGGCAGCGGCAGCTACACGCCCGGCACCATCGCCACCGCCACCCGGCTGGTGCTCACGCCACGCGAAACGCCGCAGTCCATCAGCGTCATCACCCGGCAGGAGATGGACGACTTCAGCCTCACCTCCATAGACCGGGTGATGGAGCACACGCCGGGCGTCAGCATCGTCACCTACGACAGCGAGCGCACCGTCTATCTCGCGCGCGGCTTCGCCATCAACAACTTCCAGTACGACGGCATTCCGATGCAGCGCAACTCCGCCTATTCCGCCGGCAACACGCTGAGCGACATGGCGATCTACGACCGGGTGGAAACGCTCAAGGGCGCCACCGGCCTGCTCACCGGTTCGGGCGATCCCGGCGCCACCCTCAACCTCGTCCGCAAGAGGCCGACCAGGGAATTCCAGGGCCAGGTCAGCCTCGGCGCCGGCTCGTGGGAGAAGTACCGCACCCAGGTGGATATCGGCGGCCCGCTCAACGAAAGCGGCAGCCTGCGCGGCCGCGCGGTGGCCGCCTACCAGGACACCCACGCCCAGCTCGACCACTACCAGCGCAAGAGCACGGTGTTCTACGGCGTACTCGAAGCCGACCTCGGCCCCCGGACCCTGCTGACCGTGGGCGCCGACTACCAGGACAACGATCCCAAGGGCTCCACCTGGGGCGGCATTCCGCTGTTCGACAGCAACGGCAATTTCAACAAGACCTCCCAGTCCTACAACCCCGGCACGCGCTGGAGCAACTGGGAGCAATACACCCGCACCGTGTTCTCCACGCTGGAGCACTACTTCGACAACGGCTGGGTCGCCAAACTGCAGCTGAACCACCAGATCAACGGCTACGACGCCCAGCTCGGCTCCATCGGCAGCGGCAACCCCGACCCGGCGACCGGCACCGGTACCTCGATGTGGACCGGCCAGTACATCGGCAAGACGGTGAGCGACTCCGGCGACTTCTACGTCAGCGGCCCCTTCCAGCTGCTCGGCCGCGAGCATGAACTCGTCATCGGCGGCAGCGTCACCAAGCGCCGCTGGACCAACAAGGGCTACGGCCGGGACAGCGCCTACAACGCCGTCATCGGCAACTTCTACAACTGGAACGGCAAGGTCGCCGAGCCGGACTGGCAGTACGGCTACCGCAACGACGAGACCACCCGCGAGCGCGCCCTCTACGCCAGCAGCCGGCTCAAGCTCCGCGACGACCTGAAGCTCATCCTCGGCGGCCGCATCTCCGACTTCAAGGACGAGACCAAGAAGGAAAGCGGCGTGCTCACGCCCTACGCCGGCGTGGTCTACGACCTCAACGACAACTTCTCCCTCTACGCCAGCTACACCAGCATCTTCCAGCCCCAGTCCAACCAGGACTCCGCAGGCAAGACGCTGGACCCGGTGGAAGGCAAGAGTTACGAAGCCGGTCTCAAGAGCGAGTTCTTCGACGGCCGCCTGAACGGCAGCCTCAGCTGGTTCAAGGTGGAGCAGGACAACTACGCGCTCGCCACCAGCGGCACCACGCCCTCCGGCGGTGTCGTCTACCGCGCCGCGCAGGGCGTGGTGGTGAAGGGCTACGAGGCCACCCTCTCCGGCCGGCTGGCGCCCAACTGGCAGATCCAGACCGGCTACACCCGCAAGGTGGCGCGGCTGGAAGGCGAGAAGGTATCCACCGAAGATCCGGAAGACCAGTTCAGCCTGTTCACCAGCTACAAGCTCTCCGGCAACCTGGAAAAGCTGACGCTGGGCGGCGGCGGGCGCTGGCAGTCCAAATCCTGGGCCACCGTCTCCAACCCGGTATACGGCTCGGTGAAGCACACCCTGGACGCCCGCTGGCTGGTCGATGCGATGGCGCGCTGGCAGTTCGACAAGCAGCTCTCGCTGACGCTGAACGTCTACAACCTGCTCGACAAGAAGTACTACACGATGATGAGCATGTACAACACCTACAGCTGGGGCGAACGCCGCAACGCCATGCTGACGATGGACTACAAGTTCTGACGCACGCCTGCGCGGCACGGCGGAAAACGGCGCCTCCCGGGGCGCCGTTTTTCATTGGCATCCGGCATGCGCCCGGCCATGCCGGACACCGATCTCCCACGCCGCTGACATTGACGCTCCTTTGGCTTTAAAGAACAATGAGAACAATTCTCAAAATCACCTGACGCCAGCCAGCCCGCAAGACGCACCCCGGGGCCAGCCAGACCGCGATACCCCAGGAGCCGTCCTTGCGTTCAGCCTCTTCCACCGACGTCGTCGCCGAGCTTTACCACGCCCATGGCAACTGGCTGCAGGGCTGGCTGCGGAACAAGCTGGGCAACACCGCGGATGCCGCCGACCTCGCCCACGACGCCTTCGTCCGCGTGATCAAGGCGCGCAACGCCGCCGACATCCGCGAGCCGCGCCACTACCTCACCACCATCGCCCGCGGCCTGGTGGTGGATCTCTTCCGCCGCCGCAGCCTGGAGGCCCAATACCTGGAAGTGCTGGCCGCCCAGCCGGAAGCGGAATGGCCGTCGGCCGAAGCGCGCGCGCTGGTCATCGAAGCGCTGATGGAGATAGACGCCATGCTGGACGGCCTCGGCCCCAGGGTGAAGCGCGTCTTCCTGCTCTCCCAGTGCGAAGGCCTGACCTATGCCGAGATCGCCGCGCGGCTGGACATCTCCCTGCGCAGCGTGAACAAGTACATGGCCAGCGCGATGGAGCACTGCTGCCTGTACCAGCTGCAGGCGCGCGGATGAGCCAGGCACTGCACTCGCCGGCCAACGCCGCGCAGGACGAACGCGAAGCCATACGCGCCGCCGCCGGCTGGTACGCCCGCCTGTGCTCCGGCAGCGCCAGCGAAGCGGAACAGCGCGAATGGCAACGCTGGCTGGCCGCTTCCGAACTGAACCGGCAGGCGTGGACGCGGGTGGAAAACGTGCGCGCCCAGCTCGGCCAGGTACCCGGCAAAGTCGCCAGCCCGACCCTGCTCGGCGCCAACCGGAACCGCCGCCGCAGCCTGCGCCTGCTCGGCCTCGCCACCCTGGCGCTGCCGCTGGGCTGGCTGGGTCGCCAACTGCTGGTGGAAGGCCACTGGCGGGCGGACTTCCGCACCGCGGTCGGCGAGCGCCGCCGCCTCACCCTGGCCGACGGCAGCGCGCTGACGCTGGACACCGGCAGCGCGGTCGACTTCCACTTCGACGCCGCCCAGCGCCTGATCCGCCTGCATGCCGGCCGCATCCTGATCGCCACCGCGCCCGACCCGCAGCGCGCCGCCGACGGCACCAGCCGCCCCTTCCGCGTCCGCACCCGCCACGGCCTCGTCCAGGCCCTGGGCACCCGCTTCACCGTGCAGGTGGCGGACGAGGCGACCACGGTGGCGATGCTGGACCACAGCGTGCGCATCCAGCCCGCCGGCGCCGCCGCGCCGGTGCTGCTGCATGCCGGCCAGCAACTCAGCTTCACCGCCGACTCCACCGGCCAGGCACACCCCGCCGACGCCTCCACCGGCACCTGGGCCGGCGGCAGCCTGGTGGCGGTGGACATGCCGCTGGGCCGGCTGGTGGAGGAACTGGCGCGCTACCGCAGCGGCGTGCTGAGGTGCGATCCGGCCATCGCCCAGCTCAAGATCTCCGGCGCCTTCCCCCTGGACGACACCGACCGCGCGCTGGCCTTGCTGGAAGAGACCTTTCCGCTCAGGCGCGAGAGCCACACGCGGTATTGGGTGGAATTGCTGCCACGCTGATCGCGTGGAGGCGCATACATCTGCCCGGCCCCCGACACGGTCCGGAAAAATCGCCCACTTCTCGGCTCGCTCCCCCTCTCCCCTCGCGGGAGAAGGCCGGGGAGAGGGGGCGCCCCGCAGGGGCGGCTCCGCGACGATGTACCAGTCCAACCGCCGCCCCTCTCCCCCAACCCCTCTCCCGCGAGGGGAAAAGGGGAGGAAACCCGTAAGCCCACCTGTTGATATCGAGGGGCTCGCTCCGGCAGCCAAATCGCTCCGAAAACATAGACACCCACAGCCATACCTCCCCAGCCGCGAACCAGAGTGCACTTTTCCCACCGCTGATTCGGCTCCCCGGTAGAGATCCCGAACACTACCGAATCCCAGGAGCCCCCATGCCTCACCGCCCGCCGCTCGCCAGACACCCGCACGCCAACCTGCCCGCCCGCCGGCCGCTCAACCGGGCCCTGCGGCTCGCCCTGATCGGCCTGATGGCCGGCGGCCTGCCCATTGCCGGCGCGCAGGCGGCCGAACCCGCTTCGGCCAGCGCCCAGGCCGGCCGGGTTCAGGTCGATATCGCCGCCGGGCCGCTGAGCGAGGTACTCGCCCGCTATGCGGCGGCCACCCAGGTTGCGCTGTCCTTCGACGCCTCCGCCCTGCAGGGGCTGCAATCGCCGGGGCTGCGGGGCGAGTTCTCGGTGCCGCAGGGCTTCGAGCAACTGCTCGCCAGCTCCGGCTATGAGGCCATTCCGGCCGACACCGGCGGCTACCGCCTGCGCAAGCGGCCGCAGCCGGTGCGCAAGACGGAGACCACGCTGAACGCGGTCACCGTCACCGCCCAGGCCGCCAGCGGCGCCCGCACCGAGAACACCGGCTCCTATGCGACCAGCGAGGTATCCACCGCCAAGGGGCAGGCGCTGCGCGAGATCCCGCAGACGGTGAGCGTGATCACCCGCCAGCAGATGGAAGACCAGAACATGACGACGCTGGACGAAGTCATGGCCTTCATGCCCGGCGTCACCACCAGCAACCTCGGCCAGGGCGGCCGCGGCGGCTCCTACTACACCCGCGGCCTGGCGGTCACCAAGACGCTGGTGGACGGCACCTTCGCCTCCGGGCTGGTGTCCGGCGGCCTCAACCAGGAAGGCTCCAACATCGCCGCCATGCCGATGATCGACCATGTGGAGGTGCTGCGCGGCGCCGACGGCCTCTACAGCGGCGTGGGCGACTCCTCCGGCACCATCAACCTGGTGCGCAAGAAGCCACTGAAGGAGTTCCAGGCCAAGTTCAACCTCGCCGCCGGCAGCTGGGACACCTACGAGGGGGAAGCCGACCTCACCGGCCCGCTGGCCTTCGACGGCAAGCTGCGCGGCCGGCTGGTGCTGGCCCGCAAGGACGCCGGCTCCTTCACCGACAACGCCGACAGCCACCGCGACCTCGTCTATGCCGTCGGCGAGCTGGACCTGGGGCCGCGCACCATGCTGACGCTGGGCGGCAACTACACGCACGAGTGGGGCTTCCCCACCGGCTCCGGCCTGCTCCGCAACGCCGATGGCAGCGATCCCGGCTTCTCGCGCAGCACCTCGCTGGTCACGCCCTGGTCGACCTACGAGAAGGAGAACACCGAAGCCTTCCTCCAGCTGGACCACGCCTTCAATGACGACTGGAAAGCGGCCGCCAGCATCAACTACCTGCGCGCCGAGAACTCGCGCTACCTGGGCAAGGTGGAGAGCGCGGCCGATGCCGCCATCATCCGCCTGCGCGGCGGCAGCTACCCGGCGGAGAACTGGTCCTACGACCTCAACCTGAAAGGCAAGGGCGAGCTCTTCGGCCATGCCTACGACATCCTGCTCGGCACCGACGGCATGTCCACCAAGACCGGCTACGACTTCCTGTGGAACTTCACCTACGCCGGCAGCGCCTACAACCGCGACAGCGTTCCCGACCCGCTGAACGTGGACTGGTCGCTCTACCCGGAGCCGCTGGCCTATGCCCGCGAGTCCTACGGCCAGCTCGAGGAAGAACAGGTGAGCGCCTACGGCAGGGTGAAAATGCAGCTGGTGGATAGCCTGCACCTGGTGCTGGGCGGGCGCTATTCCAACTACAAGTACAAGTACGCCTACACCGGCTACGACGCCGCCGGCCAGGTGACTTCCAGCTCGGTTTCCAAGTACGACGAGCAGGGCATCTTCACCCCCTACGGCGGCCTGGTGTACGACCTGGGCGACAGCTGGAGCGCCTATGCCAGCGTGGCCAAGATCTTCCGCTCCCAGGCCTCGGCGATGAAGGGCCCGCCGCCCGGCAACAGCCCGGTCGATCCGCTGGAAGGCCGCAACTACGAGATCGGCGTGAAGGGCGAACTGGCCGGCGGCCGCTACACCACCGCCCTCGCCCTCTACCGCCTGGAACGCACCGGCCAGTCCGCGCGTGACAACCGCTATCCCTTCTCGTCGGACGGCGGCGGCCTGTCCTGCTGCTACCTGAACACCGGCGAAGTCATCAGCCAGGGCTTCGATAGCGAGATCCAGGGCGAGATCCTGCCGCGCCTGCAGGTATCGGCGAGCTATGTCTTCAACACCGTGCGCGACAAGACCAACGGCGACGTGGCCTACAACACCACCGTATCGCCCAAGCATCTGCTCAAGCTGTGGGGCAAGTACCAGCTGCCCGGCGAATGGGCGCGGCTGTCGGTGGGCGGCGGCGTGACCGCCCAGAGCAAGACCTACGCGCAGGGCTCGACCTACTACTACGAGCAGGCCGGCTACTCGGTATGGAACCTGTTCGCCCAGTACCGCATCGACGCCAACTGGCAGCTCGGCCTGAACGTGAACAACCTGTTCGACCGCAAGTACTACACCAGCATTTCCGACCCCACCTACGGCAACTACTACGGCGATCCTTTCAACTGGATGCTGAGTCTGCGCGGGGCGTTTTGATTCTGGTGAGCGAGGACAAGGGGCTTTCTGTCGCTTGAAGCAGCGCGGGGCGGCAGCAGCACGGCGGCTCGAACCCGAGCGGTTCGGACAAGGCCATCGCGCCCAGAAGGCCAGCAACCCCCTCTCCCCTCGCGGGAGAGGGCCGGGGAGAGGGGGCGCCCCGCAAGGGGCGTTACCAGCGTATTCCCGGCTCCAGCGCCCTTCCCCTCATCCTCCTCCCGCGAAGGGGAGAGGGGAGTGTCCATCCCACCGCTTGGTCCGACCTCGCCGGCCGGTGCGCCCTCACAGCGCCCTGCCCCCGGCCCGCCGCATCGGCGCCACCGCCTCCAGCTTTCCCGCCCGCACCGCCGCCACCGCGCAATGCATCGCGCGGTAATACTGGTCCGGGTCGTAGGAGATCAGCACCATGTCCACCCCGGCGCTCAGCGCCTCCACCGCCGCGCGGCAGACGCCGCGGTGATACACCGCGCCCATGTTTAGATCATCGGTGATCAGCAGGCCGCGATAGCCCCAGTCGCGCCGCAGCAGGCGCACCACCGCCGGCGATAGCGAGGCCGGGCGCTCGGCGTCCAGGCCGGGCAGCACCACATGGCCGAGCATGATGGCGCCATCGGCGCGGGCGGCGTCGCGGAAGGGTTGCCAGTCGCGGGCGGCGAGATACTCCGGCGGCGTCTCCAGCCGGGCGGTGAAGTGGTGGGTATCCACCGCCACGCCGCCCAGCCCCGGAAAGTGCTTCAGCGTGGCACGCACACCGGCGCTGGCCAGGCCCTCGCCGTAGGCGGCGGCCACCGCGGCGACGGTGCCGGGGTCGGCGGCGATGGCGCGGCGGGCGATCAGGGTGTGGGTGTCCAGCCTGGGGCCGCCGTCCAGCGGCCGCAGATCCACCACCGGGCCGAAGTTGAGATTCACCCCCAGCGCCGCCAGCTCGCGCCCCTGGTAGGCACCATAGGCGTGGGCGCGCTCGGCCAGGCTGACGCCATCCTCCCCGGCCGCTTCGGCGGCGATCACCAGTTCCGCCAGCGCCGGCATCGCCGGCAGCGGCGGGCTGAGATGGGCGACGCTGCCGCCTTCCTGGTCCGCCGCCACCAGCAGCGGCGGCAGACCGGCGCCGCGGCGCAGCGCCTGCAGCGCATCCACCTCGGCGCGGATCTCGACGGCGCTGCGGTTGCTGACATTGCGCCGGGTGAGATAGATGCCGCCGATGAGGCCGCGCTCCGCCAGCCTCGCCACCTCGCCGAAATCCCGGTAGCCGACGATGAAGCGCTGCCCCAGGCGATGCGCCTCCACATCCGCCGCCAGCACCGCCTGGCGCTGGGCACGGAACACCATGGCATCGCCCAGCGCCAGCGTGCCGGCCAGCGCGCAGGCGAAACCCAGCGCGCAAGCCTCCACCCGCCCCAGCCGGCGGCCACAGCGGGCCCATATCACCAGGCCGATGCCGATGGCCGCCGCGCCCAGCAACAGCACGGTGATACCGCCGCGCAGCACCAGCAGGTAGGGCGTGCGCGGATCGAACGCCACCGCCAGCAGCGCCGCCACCAGTCCCCAGCGCGCCAGCATGCCCCTCAGTGCCGCCCTCAGCGCCACCATCTCAGCGCTCCTCCGCCGGGCTGAGCGGCGCGCCGATGCGGTACCAGTCGATGCGGCGGGTGGCGAGCATCACGCTGCCCAGCGCGGCGAACAGCAGCAGGGTGCCCATCAGCAGCGCGTTGTCCTCCGACAGCAGCACGCCATAGACCACGCCGTAGAGGGCCGCGATGCCACCGCCGAAAGCCAGCCCCTGCAGGCGGCCGCCCAAAGCGCCGGCCAGGTAGGTGCCGATGAGCAGCACGCAGGCGCTGGCGGAAACGCCATAAGCCAGACCGAAGGACAAATGCTCCGACAGCGCGATCAGCAGCATGAAGAAGGAGGCCAGCGCCAGCCCGACCAGCAGGTACTGCAGCGGATGGATGGCGCGCCGCTGCAGGATCTCCACCAGAAAGAAGGCGGCGAAGCTGAGCACCACGAAGAGCACCCCGTACTTCACCGCGCGCTCGGCCTGCAGGTAGATGTTCACCGGCTCCATGAAGCTCAGGCCCAGGGTCTCGCCCCGGCCGCCGCGCTCGCCCGCCTGCAAGGCGGCGTCGAAGTCGCGCGCCAGGTGGGAAACCTGCCAGCGCGCCTCGAAACCGTCCGCGCCCACCCGCCGCTCCACCGGCAGGAAACGGCCCTGGAAGCTGGGATGCGGCCAAGGCGAGCGCAGCGCCACCGAAGTGGCCTCGCCCACCGGCGCGATGGCCAGCCGCGCCGAACCGGTGAGCGCCAGCGGCAGGCTGAACTCGAAGCGGCCGCCGGCCGCCGGATTGATCTCGCCCAGATCCACGTTCAGCCCCGGCCCGGAGAAGGCGCCGGCGTTACCGGTGGCGAGGCGGTGGCTGCGGCCATTCACCTTCACCTCCGGATCGTTATCCACCCCGCGCGGATCGCTCACGCCCATCACCAGATAGGCATGCGCACTGACCAGCTTGCGCTCCGGCGCCAGCCCCAGCCTGGCCGGCAACTCGGCACGGCCGCTCAGTTGCAGATCGAGGTGGTAGAGATTGGCGCGGTAAAGCCCGCGCTGGCGCGTCTCCACCCGGGCGTCGCCGGCAATCTCCAGCGCCTCCGGCGCAATCACCTGACGCCGGGTCACCACCTTCTCGCGGGCCACCTCCTTGCCATCGGCATCCTGCTCCCGCACCGTCGCCCACTCGCGGTAGGCCACTACCAGCACCGGCCCCACCAGCGTCTGCTCGCCGGCGGCGGAGTTGGCGATATCCGCGATCACATCCGCCTGCCGCTCGCTGCGGCTCTGGATCTGGCCTTCCACCATCGCCAGCGGCACCAGCAGCAACAAGGACAGCAGCGCGATCAGCGCCAGCTTGATGAACAGCTTCTTCTGCATGACCCACCTCCGTGAAAAATGACGGAGCCGAGTCTCGCCAGCGGCGGTGAAGAGAGGGTGAAGCGAGTGTGAAGGGGCGCGGCCGTGTGAAGCCGGCGGCGGCAGCGCTGCCGGCAATGACGCCCCGGCGCCAGCCCATTCCCCAGGCATATGCATGGCGAAACCACGGCCCGCGCCGTGCTCCAGCCAGCCGACGCCCGCCCCTGCCGCAATTGACGCGCCCCGGCAAAAATTCAACAATGCGAATCGTTCTCAATATTCAACGCCAGCCAGACCCCTCCCGGGCCAGCCAGCGTGTCCGCACCGCTGGAGATTCCTGTGCCGCCCACCCTGCCGACCGATACCGTTTCCGGTCTCTACCGCGAACACGGCACCTGGCTGCAAGGCTGGCTGCGGCGCAAGCTGGGCTGCATCTGGGAAGCCGCAGACCTCACCCAGGACACCTTCGTCCGCGTGCTCAGCTCCCCCGCCGCCGGCCGCCAGCTGGAAGATCTGCGCGAGCCGCGCCACTTCCTCGTCACCGTGGCCCGCCGTGTGATGGTCGATCACCTGCGCCGCCGCGCGCTGGAAAAAGCCTGGCTGGAAGAACTGGCGCTGCGGCCCGAGCCCCTGGCCCAATCGCCGGAAACCCGCGCGCTGATCCTGGAAACCCTGCTCGAGATCGACGCCATGCTCGACGGCCTGGGCGCCAAGCCGCGGCAGGCTTTCCTGCTGTCGCAGCTGGAGGGACTGAGCTACGCCGAGATCGCCCGCCAGCTGGAGATCAGCGTCAGCTCGGTCAAGAAATACATGGCCCGCGCCACCGAGCACTGCCTGCTGCTGATGCTGGACGCACCGCGCTGATGAACCGAGAAGCGATCAAGGCCGCCGCCGAGTGGCATGCCCAGCTGTGCGCCGACGACGCCGGCCCCGAACACCACGCCGCGCATGAACACTGGCTGCGCGCCCATGCCGACCACCGCTGGGCGTGGCAGCAGCTGGAAACCCTGCGCGGCAAGCTCGGCGCCCTGCCCGGTCCGGCGGCCGCCAGCACGCTGCGGCGCAGTGGTGTCCGCCAGGGCCGCCGCAGCGCCATCAAGGGTCTGGCACTGCTGGTGAGCGCCGGTGGCGCCGGCTGGCTGGGCGTGCGCGAATATCCGGCGCTGACCGCCGGCCATCGCACCGCGCTGGGCGAACGCCGCAGCATCACCCTGGCCGACGGCGGCACGCTGATCCTCAACAGCGACAGCAGCGTGGACATCCGCTACGACGCGCAGCAGCGCCTGATCCAGCTGCACAGCGGCGAGATCCTGCTGCAATCCGCGCCGGACGCCGCCAAGCGCCCGCTGCGGGTGCAGACCCGCGATGGCCTCATCCAGGCGCTGGGCACCCGCTTCATCGTGCGCCAGCTGCCGGATGCCACCCGCGTCGCCGTCGAACAGCACGCAGTGCTGCTGCAGCCCGCCGGCGAACCCGGCCTGCGCCAGCGCCTGGAAGCCGGCCAGCAGGCGGAATTCAGCCGCAGCACCGTGCGGCCCGCCGGCACACCGGCCAGCGAACCCGGCAGCTGGGTCACCGGCATGCTGGTGGTGGCCGACATGCCGCTGGCGCAATTCACCGCCGAACTCGGCCGCTACCGCCGCGGCCACCTCGCCTGCGCGCCGGAAGTCGCCCAGCTGCGCCTGTCCGGCGCCTTCCCGATCGACGACACCGAGCGCGCGCTGCATGCCGTCGCCCAGGCGCTGCCGGTGCGCATCCGCTCCTTCACCCGCTACTGGACGCGCATCGAAGCGGAAGACGCGGATTGAGCCTGCGCCCCCCGCCGCCACCCGGCGCGCGGCCGCACCAAGGTCACCACGCCGGCGCCGCGGCCACACCGCCGCCGGCGAAACCACGCAAAAAACGTCACCCCGCATTGTCCTTTTTGAAATCTCGTTCGACCCGCAGAGGAAACCCCCAGCCTCGAACGCAAAAAGGAATGCCGATGCGACACCCAAGCCGTCCGCCCCACCATCACGGCCAGCCCCTCAAGCCCCTGCTCGGCGCCCTGCGCCAGACCTTTCTCTGCCTCGCCCTCGGTTCATCGGTCTTGCCGCTGCTCGCCCACGCCCAGGCGCCGCAGCAGGCCGCCAGGCGCGCTTATGACATCCCCGCCGGCCCACTAGGCGTCACCTTGAGCCGCTTCGCCGGTGCGGCCGGCGTGGTGCTGTCCTTCGACGCGGCGATGACCGCCGGCAAGGAGAGCGCGGGCCTGCAAGGCAGCTACGGCGTGGATGAAGGCTTCGCCCGGCTGCTGGCCGGCAGCGGGCTGGAGGCGGTGGCCCAGGGCGGCGGCAACTACCTGCTGCGCCACGCGCCGCAGACGCGCGAAACCACGCTGGCGCCGACCACGGTGACGGCTACCGCCCAGTCCGCCAACGCCGTCAGCGAAGGCAGCGAGAGCTATACCGCCACCGGCCCCGGCCGCGCCGCCACCCGGCTGGCGCTGAGCGCGCGCGAAACGCCGCAATCCATCAGCGTCATCTCCCGCCAGCAGATCGACGACATGAGGCTGCAGACGCTGGAGGACGTGGTGACCATGAGTTCCGGCCTGAGCATGGACAAGGCCTACGGCCTCACCGCCTCCATCTATTCGCGCGGCTTCGAGGTGGACAAGATCATGTGGGACGGGCTGCCCGTCTCCTACAACAGCACCAGCGGCAAGCTCGCCAACCTCGCCATCTACGACCGGGTGGAGATCATCCGCGGCGCCACCGGGCTGATGCAGGGTTCGGGCAACCCCTCGGCCGCCATCAACCTGGTGCGCAAGCGCCCGACCGTCGCTCCGCAATTCATCCTCAGCGGCAGCGCCGGCAGCTGGGACAGGTACCAGGGCACGGTGGATGCGGGCGGCGCGCTGACCGAAGACGGCCGGCTGCGTGCCCGGGCGGTGGCCTCGCACGACGACAGCCGCTCCTTCATGGACGGCGTGCACAGCAGGCAGGAGGTTTTCTACGGCATCGCCGAGGCCGACCTGACCGCGCAGACGCGCCTCACCGTCGGCCTGTCACGCGACACCAAGAAGAGCAACGCCACCGGCTGGAACGGCATTCCGGTGGCGCGGGACGGCAGCGATATCGGCCTGCCCCGCTCCACCGGCTACAGCGTTTATGACTGGACCTACGGCAATTCGGAATCCACTTTCTTCTTCGCCGAGATCGACCATCAGTTCGCCAACGACTGGAAGCTGAACCTCTCCGCCACCCGCAGCGAAGCGGAATTCGATTACTTCGGCCCCTACCAGCGCTTCTACACCGGCAGCACGACCACCGACGTGCAGCGCTTTGATTACGAGCAGAACGACAACGCCCTCGACATCTACGCCAGCGGCCCCTTCACGCTGCTCGGGCGCGAGCACGAGCTGGTTTTCGGCGCCAATTACCAGAAGAGCAACAAAGGCTATTACGGCCTGTATTACGACTTCGACTACGCCAATCCGGTGAAGCCCACGGTGGTGAATGCGCAGCCCAATGTCTGGCAGCGGGAAATCACCGAGAAAGGCGGCTACGGCACGCTGCGCCTCAATCTGCGCGACGACCTCAAGCTCATCGCCGGCGCGCGGCTGAACTGGTACAGCTATTCGGACGACACGGACACGAAATACGAAGCGAACCGGGAGCTGACGAAGTACGCCGGCCTGGTCTATGACATCGATGCGCGGCATTCCGTCTATGCCAGCTATACCGACATCTTCACGCCGCAATCGGAGATAGACGTCAATCGCAAGATCATAGAACCCATCGTCGGCAAGAATTACGAGCTGGGCATCAAGGGCGAATATTTCAACAAGACCTTGAACCTCAGCGCCGCCGTCTTCCAGATCAACCAGGAGAACCGGGCGAGAACGCTGAGCGATCAATCCGGCTGCCCGACCTATCCGGCAATCTCCTGCGCCGAAGCCTCCGGCAAGGTGCGCTCCAAGGGCGTGGACCTGGAGCTCGCCGGCGAGCTGCACCCCAACTGGTCCCTCTCCGCCGGCTACACCTACACGGAAGCCGAATACGTCAGCGATGCGAATCCCGGCAACGTGGGCAAGCCCTTCAACACCCGCCTGCCCAGGCATCAATTCAAGATGTCCACGCTTTATCGCTTCAGCGGCGAATTGCAAGGCTGGCACCTCGGCAGCAGCCTGACGTGGCAAAGCAAGATCTACAGCAGCGGCAGCACCTTCCACATCCAGCAGGATGCTTATGCGGTGGTCAATGCGATGCTGGGCTACCGGGTGAACCGCAATTTCGACCTGCAGCTGAACATCAACAACCTGCTGGACGAAAAGTACTACACCAGCATCGCCATCCACCCGCAGTGGGGCGGCAATGCGGTGTACGGCGCGCCGCGCAATTTCTACCTGACCGGCCGCTATCAGTTCTGATGGGGCGTATCGCCTGAGGGCTTGAGCGGACAGGGCCGGGGGTGCATGCGCCCGGCCCTGTCCAGCCTTGCCTTCAATTCAGTCCTTTCCAATTCAATTGCATGGCAATGACAGCCGCGCAATTGCACCGCCCTCCGCCGCATTGGCGAAATCCGCCTCGCCGCCGTGGATGCGCGCCACTTCGCGGACGAAGGCGAGGCCCAGGCCGGTGCTCTTGCGGCCGGTGGCCGGGCGCGGCAGGGAATAGAAGCGCTCGAAGAGCTGCGGCAGGGCGTAATCCGGCGCGCCGGGGCCGTGGTCGCGCACCGCGATCTCCAGCTGCCCGCCCGCCTCCCGCCAGCTGACGATCAGTTCGCCGCCCGCGGGCGAGAAGGCGATGGCGTTGTCCACCAGGTTGCCCAGCGCCTGTTGCAGCAGGAAGAGATCGCCCTGCAGGCGCGCGGCCGGCGGGCCTTCGGTGCGCAGGGCGAGGCCGCGGGCTTCCAGGGCCTGGGCGCGGCTGTCGGCCACCTGGCGCACCAGTTCGGCGACGGCGCAGTCGGCCTGCGCTTCCGGCGCCTGCAGCTGCTCGATGCGGGCGAGCGCGAGCAGGCGGTCGATGATCTGCTGCATGCGCTCGGCCTGCTCGTCGATGTGGCGGACGAAGCGGGCGCGGTCGGCCTCGGCGGCGGCATCCTGCAGCACTTCGGCGGCACCGCGCACCGCGGTGAGCGGGCTCTTCATCTCGTGTGCCAGGCTCTGCACGTAGCGCTCGACATACTGCTTGCCATCCAGCCGCTCGCGCATGCGGGCCAGCGCCCGCGCCAGTTCGGAGAGCTGGCGGCCGCCGCCGGTGGGCGGCACCGCCTTGGCGCCGTCGGCCACCGCGCGGGCGTAGTCGCGCAGGCGGTTGAGCGACCAGGTGAGCCACAGGGTGAACAGCAGGCCGATGGCGGCGGACACGCCCAGCAGCACCACGCCGGCACGCAGCACGCGGTCGCGCGCCTGCTGGGCGTAGGGGTCCACCGAGCTGGCCGGCTTGGCCAGGGAGAGCACGCCGATGCGCTCGCCATCGGCGATCACCGGCGCGGCGACGTAGAGCACCGAGCTGCCGGAATCGTCCGGATCGTCGCGGGTGCTGCGGGCGCCGTACTCGCCGCGCAGCGCACGGGCGACGTCGCGCCACTGGCTGTAGTCGGCGCCGACGGCGAGGTTTTCGGAGTCGAACACCACCCGGCCGGCGGCGTCGGTGAGATAGACGCGGAAATCCACCGAGGCCTTGTCCACCTCGTAGATGCGGGCGCCCGGCGAGCGCCGCTGGGCGGCTTCGACCGCGGCGGCGAAACGGCCAGCGGCGAAGCCCGCGCTTTCTCCTGCGTTCCTGGCCGGCGCGGAACCACCCGCTGCCTGTGTCTTCGCCAGCGCGGCCAGCTCCGGCGCCGCCATTTCGGCCAGCAGGTTGGCGGCATCCACCAGGGTGTCCTCGGTGGCCTGGCGCACGCCGGGCTCGACCTCGCGGGCGAAGATGTTGAGCACGAACCAGGCCGCCAGACCAACGATGAGGAAGTAGCCGACAAAGAAGCGGATTGCGATGTTCATGGTCGCAGGCCGGTGTTCATGGCCGCAGGCTGTAGCCGAGGCCGCGGTGGGTTTCGATCTCGCCTTCGCCCTCGCCCTCCCGCAGGGCGCGCAGCTTGGCGCGCAGGGTCTTGATGTGGGCGTCCACCGTGCGCTCCAGGCTGTCCTCGGCGTCGTGCCACACCAGGTCCATCAGCTGGGCGCGGTTGAACACCCGGCCAGGCCGGGCCAGCAGGGTGGCGAGCAGGCGGTATTCGTAGCGGGTGAGGCTGAGCCACTGGCCGTGGTAGGCGATGCGGGCGCCGTCGGCGTCATGGTCGAAGCGAGTCGTGGTGGCGGTGGCTGGCGGGGTCGAAACCGGCGCAGGCGCCGCAACCGGTGCCACCGGCCGCGCGCGGCGCAGGATGGCGCGCACCCGCGAGGCCACTTCGCGCGGGCTGAAGGGCTTGGGCACGTAGTCGTCGGCGCCCAGTTCCAGGCCGACGATGCGGTCCACCTCGTCCGCCCGCGCGGTGAGGAAGATCACCGGCACGTCGGAGAAGCGCCGCAGCCGGCGGCAGACGTCGAAGCCGCCGATGTCCGGCAGGCCGACATCCAGCACCACCAGCGCGTATCCATCGGTTCCGCCCGCCTCCAGCACGGCCAGCGCTTCGCCGCCCAGGCCCACCCAGACGGTGTCGAAACCCTCGACGCGCAGGGCGTAGGCCAGGGTGTCGGCGATGGCGGGTTCGTCGTCGACGATGAGGATGCGGGCGGGGGTGTGATCGGCCACGGCGCAGGGGGAAGAAAGGGCGGAGGCCGGATTATCGCCGAGCGCGCCAGCGCCGGGCATGGCGAATGCAAGCGCGGGCCGGCCGTCGGCAGCGAGCCGGGAACCACGAAACACATCCTGTATCAAGGCGTAGCATCCGCAGCCAGGCGGGTTTTGAGCGCGCTAAGATTGCCCAACGCGGGCCCTAGCCCTATGGCCGCCCATCCCGGACGCGCTGCGGGCTTGTAGAACCGGATCACCGGTCCGGCTCGTTTCTTCATTGCGGAAGGGATAAATGAACTCAATCAAACAAAAAGCCATCTGGCTGCTCGTCGCCCTCGCGGGCGCCACGGGCTTCGCCATGCTCGCGCTGTCACGGGGCGAGCACGTCAACGCCGCCTGGCTGGTACTGGCGGCGGTCTCCTGCTACGCAATCTCCTACCGTTTCTACAGCAAGTTCATCGCCGAGAAGGTCTTCGAGCTGGACGACCGCCGCCTGACGCCGGCGGAGCGCCGCAACGACGGGCTGGACTACGTGCCCACCAACAAGTGGGTGCTGTTCGGCCACCACTTCGCCGCCATCGCCGGCGCCGGCCCGCTGGTCGGCCCCATCCTGGCGGCGCAGATGGGCTTCCTGCCCGGCACCATCTGGATCCTGGTCGGCGTGATGCTGGCCGGCGCGGTGCAGGATTTCCTGGTGCTGTTCATCTCGGCGCGGCGCGACGGCCGTTCGCTGGGCGAGATGGCGCGGCAGGAGCTGGGCCCCTTCGCCGGCGTGGTGGTGATGCTGGGCGCGCTGGCGGTGATGATCATCATCCTCTCCGCGCTGGCGCTGGTGGTGGTCAAGGCGCTGGCGGAAAGCCCGTGGGGCACCTTCACCATCGCGGCCACCATTCCGATCGCGCTGTTCATGGGCATCTACATGCGCTTCCTGCGGCCGGGACGCATCGCCGAGATCTCGGTGATCGGCTTCGTGCTGATGATGCTGGCCATCATCTACGGCGAAAACATCGCCCACAGCGCCTACTGGGGGCCGATCTTCACCCTCACCGGCCCGCAGCTGACGCTGGCGCTGGTGGCCTACGGCTTCGTCGCCTCGGTGCTGCCGGTGTGGCTGCTGCTGGCGCCGCGCGACTACCTCTCCACCTTCCTCAAGCTGGGCGTCATCGTCGGCCTGGCGATCGGCATCGTCATCGCCCTGCCGGACATGAAGATGCCGGCGGTGTCGCGCTTCATCGACGGCTCCGGGCCGGTGTTCTCCGGCGCGCTGTTCCCCTTCCTGTTCATCACCATCGCTTGCGGCGCATGCTCCGGCTTCCATGCGCTGGTGTCCTCCGGCACCACGCCCAAGCTGGTGGAGCGCGAGAAGCAGATGCGCTTCATCGGCTACGGCGGCATGCTGGGCGAGTCGCTGGTGGCCATCATGGCGCTGATCTGCGCTTCCATCCTGGATCCGGGCATCTACTTCGCGATGAACTCGCCGGCGGCGCTGATCGGCACCACGGTGGAATCCGCCTCGCAGGTGATCAACGGCTGGGGCTTCGCCATCACGCCGGAAATCCTGGCGCAGATGGCCAGGGACGTGGGCGAGCACAGCATCCTGTCGCGTGCAGGCGGCGCGCCGACCTTCGCGGTGGGCATGGCGGTGATCGTCACCGACATCTTCAACAGCAAGGCGATGATGGCCTTCTGGTACCACTTCGCCATCCTGTTCGAAGCGCTGTTCATCCTCACCGCGGTGGATGCCGGCACCCGCGCATGCCGCTTCATGGTTCAGGATCTGGCCGGCACCTTCATTCCCGGCCTGGGCAAGAGCCGCAGCTGGTTCGGCAACCTGCTGGGCACCGGCGTAGCGGTGGCGGGCTGGGGCTACTTCGTCTATCAGGGCGTGACCGACCCGCTGGGCGGCATCAACACCCTGTGGCCGCTGTTCGGCATCGGCAACCAGATGCTGGCCTCGATGGCGCTCATCCTCGGCACGGTGGTACTGTTCAAGATGAAGAAGCAACGCTACGCCTGGGTCACCATCCTGCCCACCACCTGGCTGTTCATCACCTCGATGACCGCCGGCTGGCAGAAGATCTTCAGCGACAACCCGAAGATCGGCTTCCTCGCGCTGGCCAACCGCTACAACACCGCCGCCGCCGAAGGCACCATCCTGGCCCCGGCCAAGACGCTGGAGGAAATGTCCCGCGTCGCCTTCAACAACCAGGTGAACGCGGTGCTGTGCGGCTTCTTCATGATCGTTGCGGTGACCATGATCATCGCCGCCATCGGCGTCATCCGCCGCGCGCTGGCCAGCCCGACGCCGACCGCGAAGGAAACCGAGGTGGTCTACCGGGAGGCACCCGCCCATGCTTGATCGCACATCCGGCGCCGGCTTCGCCGCTGGCGCCACCGACCTCTCCTACCTCGCCGGCGCCGCGCCGGCCGAGGCGGCGCCCTCACTGGACGACGCCTACAACCGCTACGTGAGCGAAACCCGCGCGCAGCGGCCGGACGCGCAAGCGATGTCGGAAGCCGAGTTCGAACGCTACAGCCTGGGCTCCAGCTGGCTCTCGGGCCTGCGCGAGGTGGCGAAGAAGGTGGTGCAGACCTGCCGCCTGGTGGTCGGCATCCACGACTACGAGTACTACCTCGACCACATGCGCAGCCGCCACCCGGAGGCCACGCCACTCAGCCGCGCGGACTTCTACCGCTACTGCCTGGAAGCGCGCTACCCGAGCGCCGAGCGGGCGGGCAGCGGTTGCCCGTGCTGAGAGCATTGCCGCGGCGGTGACGCCATGCCGGTTGCGATGCGTCGCGGCCGGCATGGCGTAGCGGTGAAACATCGGGGGAGATGCGGGGGTGGCAGGCGGAAGCAGTGGCACGCGTCTGCAACTCAGCCCGATCGAATCCTTCGGTGAGTTCAGGGCAGGTAGTGCGTCGCAGCCCCATCAGCGCTCGTAAGCGACAAAAGGAATCGGCCGCCCGGTCACCCGGAGCGGCCGATTTTTTGCAGCCCTGAGCCGCTGTGCTTCAGTCCAGCAAAGACCGCGGGTTTTCTCCCCTCTCCCCTTGCGGGGCGTAGGCGGAAAAAGCGCAGCATCGCTTCGCCCGTCGGAGCGCCCTGGGGCCGGCAGGCCACAGGGTCGGGGCGCGGAGCGGGGGAACGGCGGTTGAACCTGGCACTACCGCCCCTAACGGGGCGCCCCCTCTCCCCAACCCTCTCCCGCGAGGGGAGAGGGAGCGCGGTGGCGAGTGCTATAGGGGACAACTCCTCACCCGGCCCTGAATGCACCACTGTCATTCAGGCCGAGCCTGTCGAAGCCCAGCTTCCGCAATACCGTTTGACAGACCCACCCCGAGCAAAACCAAAGCGCTCAGGGCAAACAGACACCCGCGATCAATTGCCGGATCGATAGCCGGGCGCTACTACCCCTGCCACGAAACCTCAGCCCCGCGCGCCCACCGTCACGTTCAAGGTCCCAACCCCTTCCACCTCGCCCTTCAGCCGATCGCCCTCCTTCACCGGCCCCACACCCGCTGGCGTACCGGTGTAGATCAGGTCGCCGGGGCGCAGCTCGAACAGCCGCGACAGGTAAGCGATCACCTCCGGAATGCTCCAGATCAGCGCCGAGATGTCGCCGCGCTGGCGCGTCTCGCCGTTCACCTCCAGCCAGATCGCACCTGCCGCCGGATGGCCGATGCGTGCTGCCGGCACCAGCGCGGAGCACGGGGCGGCATGGTCGAAAGCCTTGCCCACTTCCCACGGCCGGCCGGTGCGCCGTGCTTCGCCCTGCAGGTCCCGCCGCGTCATGTCCAGGCCCACCGCATAGCCATAGACATGCTCCAGTGCCTGCTCCACCGGAATGTCCACCCCACCGCGGCCCAGCGCCACCACCAGTTCGATCTCGTGATGCACATCGCTGCTGCCCGGCGGATACGGAAACACGCCGCCATCGTCCACCAGGCTGTCCGGATGCTTGGCGAAAAAGAAAGGCGGCTCGCGGTCAGGGTCGCTGCCCATCTCGCGCGCATGATCGGCGTAGTTGCGGCCCACGCAATACACCCGGCGCACCGGGAAGCGCTCGTCGCTGCCGGCAATCGGCAGGCTGGGGATTTCGGGGGCAAACAGGTAGGAGGAACTCTGGGGATTGGACACGGCGGGGGCTCCGGTTCGTTCATCGACGGCGCCTGAACCGGCGCCTTGCCCGCATGTTAACGGCTTCCGCCGCGGCCTGCCGCCGGCGGGTTACGGCCCGCCGCGGAACACGCCGATATCCAGCAGGCGCCGAATCGGCAAGAATCCCCCGTTTCCCTCCAGCCGGACTTGCCGATGGACCGCTTCGACTCCCTGCGTCTCTTCACCCGCATCGTCGAACTCGGCAGCTTCAGCAAGGCCGCCGCCGCGCTGGGCATGCCACGCGCCACCGCCACCTACGTCATCAAGGAACTGGAAGACCGCCTCGGCGCCCGCCTGCTGGAACGCACCACCCGGCAAGTGCGGCCGACAGCGGACGGGCAGGCCTTCTACCAGCGCTGCACGCTCATCCTTGCCGATCTCGAAGACGCCGAAGCCGCGCTGCGCCCCGCCGCCGGCAATCCGCAAGGCCTGCTGCGGCTGGACCTGCACGGCGCTCATGCCAGCCAGATCATCCTGCCGCGCATCCAGGATTTCCGCCGCCGCTATCCGCGCATCGAACTGCGCATCAGCACCGGCGACCGGCTGGTGGACCTGGTGGGCGAAGGGGTGGACTGCGTCGTCCGCGCCGGCATCCCGCGCGACTCCTCGCTGGTGGCGCGCCGGCTGGCCCTGCTTCCGGAAGCCGTCTGCGCCAGCCCGGCCTACCTCGCCGAGTTCGGCACGCCCGCCCACCCCGACGAACTGGAGCACCACCTCGCCGTCGGTTTCTTCTCCCGCAATCCGGACCAGCACTACCCCTTCCGTCTCCAGGTCGATGGCGAAACCCGGGAATACCGGCTGAAGCACCAGGTGGCGGTCAGCGACGCCGACGCCTACACCACCTGTGCCCTGCAGGGCTGCGGCCTCATCCAGGTGCCGCGCTTCCGCATCGAACCTCATCTGCAAGCCGGCACGCTCGTCGAAGTCCTGCAACAGTGGCAAGGCCCGCCGCTGCCCATCTCGGTGCTCTACCCCTCCCAGCGCCATCTCGCACCACGGGTGAAAGCCTTTGTGGACTGGGTCAGCACGCTCTATACGGAACGCTTCGGCCAGCCAGCCTGAGGCGATGGCGCAAGCATCAAGCAATATCTGCTCGCAATTCGTTAGAAAGCTGCTACAAAGCGCTCACAAACAGGAGAGAAAAACCTCTAAGCCAATGAAACTACAGGCTTAGGAATCCACTCCCCGACTCACCATCCCTGCCGCCCCGCCGCCTATCTCCTTCGGCCAGGTCATGGACCCCGCACCAACCCACAGCTAGCATCAGGCTTCCGCCAGACAAGGAGCTAGTCCATGAAAACAAGCAAGCCCATTGCCCTCGCGCTCTCACTGATGCTGGCAAGCACCAGCGTGCTCGCCCAGGGCGGCCCTGGCCCCGGCCCCGGCCCCGACCAGCGCGACGAACGCCGTCCCGGCCAAAACCAAAACCAAAACCAGGGCCAAGGCCAGCCCGACAAGCGCCAGGCCGCGCCCCAGAACCACGGCCAGCACAAGGCCCCGAACAACACCAACCGCGCGCCCGCCCACCAATCCGGCGGCCCGCATGCCCACGCCCAGCCCGGCCCCGGCAACTTCCACAAGGGCGATCGCCTGCCCAACGACTACCGCGGCCGCCAATACGTGGTCGACGACTGGCGCGCCCATCGCCTCGACAAGCCGCCCCGCGGCCACCACTGGGTGCAAGTCGGCGGCGAATACGTACTCGTCGCCATCGCCACCGGGGTGATCGTCTCGGTGCTGCTGAATCACTGAGCGCCACGCCAGCCCTGGCCCAAAACGAAACGCCCGGACTACCGGGCGTCTTCAATTTGGCACTGGCGCAAGCCACACCACGCTGCCGGCCTGAGCCCGGTCAGCCTCTTTCTCCCATCATGGCCGGGGCATCTTGCCTTGAAGCGCCGCAACGAAGTTCTGATCGAGCTCCGCATGTCGAGGCGTAGCCTCCGCCAATTTGAGCTTCTCCCACGCTGCGGCATAGTCACCGGCATAGAACAGCGTAATCGCCCAGTTCTGCAGGTTCAGCGTATGTTGCGGAGCCTGCTCGTAGACATGTCCGAAACGGGAAAAAGCCTCCTGCATGAATGCATCGCTTCTGGCCTGAACCCCGGCAATACCGAGCGTCCTGGCATAGTCGGCCTGTAGATCGACATCGTCGCCAACAAGCGGCTCGGCCTCGGCGAAGAGCTTCAAGGACTCATCGAACTTGCCAGAGCCCGCCTGAATGGCAGCCATTCCCCAAAGCGCACGCCCGCTCGAACCATCAACGAGCCACGCCTGGTTGAAGCGCTTCATTGCGTCCGCAGCATTCCCCTGCCGTAGAAACTGCCAGCCGCGGCTGGCAATGTCCTCTGCCGCCTTTTTTCTATCTCCCTTGTAATAGTCGTCGACACTTGCGAGGAACTTCGCATCCAGTGCCTTCTGTACGTCACTCTTAGGCAATAGGCCGTACTTTGGCCTGAGGTTCATGTCCTGCGCGAATGCCTCCGAACACAAGGGAGCAATCGCGAGAAGCAAAAGGACGAGGATAGCGCGATACATTTTCATGAATATTCCTAGCGGTTTGAGCACACGGACTTGCGGGACTCCTCCAAGATGGCCGAAGCATGGATAATGCCATCGAAGTAGCTTAATTTCATTTTCCGCCAGCGCCAAACACTCACCCCTCTATGCAATTCGGCCAGCTGCGCAGGCACACGCCTTTCTCATCCCTGGCCAAATGAAAAACGCCCGGCAAGCCGGGCGTTTCACAGATAAAGCCTTTTGCTCCAAGACCTGGAACAAGAGCAGCGCCTTATTCCACTGTCACACTTTTTGCCAGGTTCCGCGGCTTATCCACGTCCGTGCCCTTCACCAGCGCGGCGTGGTACGACAGCAGTTGCAGCGGGATCACGTGCAGTACCGGCGACAGCATGCCGTAGTGCTCCGGCATGTGCAGGATGTGCAGGCCTTCGGATTCGGCGATTTCGCTGCCGGCGTCGGCGAAGACATAGAGCTCGCCGCCGCGGGCGCGGACTTCCTGCAGGTTGGACTTGAGCTTTTCCAGCAGCTCGTCCGCCGGGGCGACGGCGATCACCGGCATGTCCTTGTCCACCAGCGCCAGCGGGCCGTGCTTGAGTTCGCCGGCGGCGTAGGCTTCGGCGTGGATGTAGGAGATTTCCTTGAGCTTGAGCGCGCCTTCCATGGCGATGGGCCAATGGCGGCCGCGGCCGAGGAAGAGGGCGTGGTGCTTGGCGGCGAAGCGCTGGGCCCACTTCTCGATTTCGGGCTCCAGCTCCAGCACCTTCTGCACCGCCACCGGCAGGTGGCGCAGCGCGCCAAGGTGGCGGGCTTCTTCCGCTTCGCTCAGGCGGCCGTTGAGCTTGGCCAGGGTGAGGGTGAGTAGCGCCAGCGCGGCGAGCTGGGTGGTGAAGGCCTTGGTGGAGGCAACGCCGATTTCCGGGCCGGCGCGGGTGATGAAGCGCAGCGCGGTTTCGCGCACGATGGCGGATTCCGGCACGTTGCAGATCGCCAGCGTGCGGGGCATGCCCAGGCTGTGGGCGTGCTTGAGCGCAGCCAGGGTGTCGGCGGTTTCGCCGGACTGGGAGATGACCACGACCAGGGTATCCGGGTCCGGCACCGATTCGCGGTAGCGGTACTCGCTGGCGATTTCCACCGAGCAGGGAATCCTGGCCACCGACTCCAGCCAGTAACGCGCGACCAGGCCGGCGTGGTAGCTGGTGCCGCAGGCGAGCACCAGCACGCGGCGGGCACCACCGAGCACTTCCGGGGCACGGGTGCCGAACACCTGCGGGGTGACCGAGCCGCCGCCGGCGATCATTTCCAGCGTGTTGCCCAGTGCCTGAGGCTGCTCGAAGATTTCCTTCTGCATGTAGTGGCGGAACTGGCCCAGCTCCACCGCGTCGGCCGACAGGCTGGAGATGTGCATCTCGCGTTCCACCGGCATGCCGTCCGGCCGCACGATGCGGTAGGAATTCAGCCGCAGCTCGGCGACGTCACCGTCTTCCAGGTAGATGACCTTGCGGGTGACCTGCAGCAGCGCGGCGGTATCGGAGGCGGCGTACATGCCCTCCTCGCCCACGCCCAGCAGCAGCGGCGAACCACGCCGGGCGACGATGGCGCGGAAGGGGTCGGCCTCGGCGATGACGCCGATGGCGTAGGCACCCACCAGTTCGTTGAGCGCCAGACGTACCGCTTCGAACAGGTCCGGCGTGGTGGCGAGCTTGCTGTGCACCAGGTGGGCGATGGCCTCAGTGTCGGTATCCGACTCGAACACATAGCCGCGCGCCTGCAGGCTGGACTTGATGGCTTCGAAGTTCTCGATGATGCCGTTATGCACCACCGCCAGGCCGCCGGAGATGTGCGGGTGGGCGTTGCGCTCGCTGGGCACGCCGTGGGTCGCCCAGCGGGTATGGGCGATGCCGATGTTGGCGCCGAGCTGGCGGGCATCGGCCAGCGCGGCCAGTTCGGCGACCCGGCCGGCGGAGCGCAGGCGGGTCAGGCCGTTCGCCAGCACCGCGACGCCGGCGGAGTCGTAGCCCCGGTATTCCAGCTTGCGCAGCCCTTCGAGCAGCACGGGAACCACATTGTTGGTTGCGATGGCGGTGACGATGCCACACATAGCGGGATTTCCTTGTCAGGCGGAGCTGGAAACGGAGGGGTTGGTGAGCAGCAAGAACAGCGGGCGCGCTAGCCTCAGCGCTTCTTTTCCGGCCGCTTCCAGCCGGAGATGCTGAGCTGCTTGGCGCGCGACACGGTGAGCTGCTCCGGCGGCGCATCCTTGGTCAGCGTGGTGCCGGCGCCCAGCGTGGCGCCGCGGCCGACGCGGACCGGTGCAACGAGCTGGGTGTCGGAGCCGATGAAGGCGTCGTCCTCGATCACGGTGCGGAACTTGTTGGCGCCGTCGTAATTGCAGGTGATGGTGCCGGCGCCGATGTTCACCCGCTGGCCGACATCCGCATCGCCCACGTAGGCGAGGTGGTTGGCCTTGGATTGATCCTCGATGCGGCTGTTCTTGATCTCGACGAAGTTGCCCACATGCACTTCCTTGCCGAGCACCGTGCCCGGCCGGGTGCGGGCATAGGGGCCGACCACGCAGCCTTCGCCCATGGTGCTGTCCTCGACGTGGGAGAAGGGCGCGATGCGGCTGCCGGCGCCGACCACCGCGTTGCGCAGCACGCAGTTGGCGCCGATGCGCACGCCGTCGGCGAGTTCAACGCGGCCTTCGAACACGCAGTTGACGTCGATTTCCACGTCGCGGCCGCAGACGAGTTCGCCGCGCACGTCGATGCGTGCCGGGTCGATCAGCGTCACCCCGTCTTCCAGCAGGCGGCGGGCGATGTTGTTCTGGTGCAGGCGCTCCAGCTCGGCCAGCTGCAGCTTGCTGTTCACCCCCAGGGTTTCCCAGGCGGCACCCGGCTGCACGGTGACGACTTCGACGTCGTCCGCCACCGCCAGGCCGATGATGTCAGTGAGGTAGTACTCGCCCTGGGCGTTGTCGTTGCCGATGCGGCCCAGCCAGTCGCGCAGGCGGGCAACCGGCGCGACCAGGATGCCGGTATTGACCTCGCGCACCTTGCGCTCTGCGTCGGAGGCATCCTTCTCCTCGACGATGCGGGTCACCCGGCCGCTGCCATCGCGCAGGATGCGGCCGTAGCCGGTGGGGTTGTCCAGTTCCACAGTGAGCAGCGCCAGCCGGCTGCCACCGGCGGCTTCGGCCAGGCGGCGCAGCGTGGCCTCGGCGATCAGCGGCACGTCGCCGTAGAGCACCAGGGCGGATTCGCTATCGGAGAGATGGGGCAGCGCCTGCTGCACCGCGTGGCCGGTACCGAGTTGCGGCTCCTGCCGGGCCCAGGCCAGGCCGGGCGCATCCAGCCGTTCCCGCACCACTTCGCCGCCATGCCCGTAGACCACGCAGATGCGTTGAACGGAAAGCGCGCGGGCGGCGTCGACCACGTGGGCCAGCATCGGCTTGCCGGCGATCGGCTGCAGCACCTTGGGCAGCACCGAACGCATGCGCTTGCCTTGGCCGGCAGCAAGAATCACGACTTCCATGGGGCCCTCGGGCGGCTATCGGAAAGGCGGCGATTTTAGCATGCGGCCTGTGGCGCCCCATGTGACGGACGCCATGGCAATTGGATGAATGTGAACCTTATGTTGCGACGCAGCGTCGATTGACGTTCGTCTAATAAAAAGACCCTGTTGGCGTCTAGAATAGCCCTTACTGCAACGCAAACAGCGAGAACGTGGACATGGAAAACGCCGTGCAGCAATTTATTCAGAATCGCACTTTCGACGAGATCGCCGTTGGCGAATTCGCCCAGCTGGTACGCACGCTCAAACCGGACGACATCCACCTGTTCGCGGTGATGTCCGGCGACGTGAATCCCACCCATGTCGATCCCGAATATGCCCACTCCAGCCAGTTCCGCGAGGTAGTGGGGCACAGCATGTGGGGCAGCACGCTGATCTCCACCGTGCTGGGCACCGAGTTTCCCGGCCCCGGCACCGTCTATGTGTCCCAGGCGCTGAACTTCTGGCGCCCCATCACCATCGGCGACACGCTGACCATCACCGTGACCTGCAAGCAGAAGTTCGAGCACAACCACCACATCGTGTTCGACTGCCTGGCGGTGAACCAGGACGGCCTCAAGGTCATCGACGGCACCTCCGAGGTGCTGGCGCCCAGCGAGAAGATCAAGCGCCCGCGGGTGAATCTGCCGGCCATCAAGATTTCTGACCGCGAGCTGCGTTACCGCCACCTGCTCTCCATCACCTCCGGCATGTCGCCGATTCCGATCGCGGTTGCCCACCCGTGCGACGCCGAATCGCTGCGCGGACCGGTGCAGGCGGCGCAAGCCGGGCTGGTCGATCCCATCCTGGTCGGCCCTGAGGCCAAGATCCGCGCGGTGGCGGAAGAGTACGGGCTGGATCTGCGCCCCTTCCGCATCATCGACGTGGCCCATAGCCATGCCGCCGCTGAAGCCGCCGTCGGCCTGTGCCGCGATGGCGGCGCCGAGGCGCTGATGAAGGGCTCGCTGCACACCGACGAGCTGATGGGTGCGGTGGTGTCCCGCGCCGGCGGCCTGCGCACCGCGCGCCGCATCAGCCACGTCTTCCTCGCCGACGTGCCCACCTACCCGCATCCGCTGATGATCACCGACGCGGCGATCAACATCGAGCCGACGCTGGAAGACAAGGTGGACATCATCCAGAACGCCATCGAGCTGGGCCTGATGCTGGGCCTGATCGAGCCCAAGGTTGCCATCCTGTCGGCGGTGGAAACCGTCACCTCCAAGATCCGCTCCACGCTGGACGCCGCCGCGCTGTGCAAGATGGCCGACCGCGGCCAGATCAAGGGCGGCCTGCTGGACGGCCCGCTGGCCTTCGACAATGCCGTCTCCCTGGTCGCCGCCAAGACCAAGGGCATCCGCTCGGCGGTGGCCGGCAACGCCGACATCCTGGTGGTGCCCGACCTGGAGTCCGGCAACATGGTCGCCAAGCAACTGGAATACTTGGCTGATGCGCTGATGGCCGGCGTGGTGCTGGGCGCCCGTGTGCCCATCGTGCTCACCAGCCGCGCCGATACCGCCGAAACCCGTGCCGCCTCCTGCGCCGTGGCGCAGCTGATGGCGCATAAGAAGCGCGCGGGGTAAGCCGATGAAGGCCATCCTGGTACTCAATGCAGGGTCGAGCAGCCTCAAGTTCGCCCTCTTCGCCCTGCAGCCCGGCCTCGCCGACGAAGCCGCCCTCTCCGGCCAGGTCGAGGGCATAGGCGCCGAGCCGGTGCTGGCCGCGCGTGACGGCGAAGGCGCCCGCTACCGCGAGCCGCTCACCGTCACCAGCACCAGCCGCACCGAGCAGCACCGCGAGGCGCTCACCCACCTCTTCCGTTGGCTGAGCGCGCACAACCCGGCGCTGGAAATCGTCGCCGCCGGCCACCGCATCGTCCATGGCGGCGAGAACTACAGCGAGCCGCTGCTGCTCACCGGCCCGGCGCTGCGCCAGTTGCAGAAGCTGGTGCCGCTGGCGCCGCTGCACCAGCCGCACAACCTGCGCGCGGTGCAGGCGGTGGCGGCGCTGATGCCGGAGATTCCGCAGGTCGGCTGCTTCGACACCGCCTTCCACTGCACCCAGGAGCCGGTCGCCCAGGCCTTCGCGCTGCCGCGTGCCATCTCCGCCGAGGGCGTGAAGCGCTATGGCTTCCACGGCCTGTCCTACGACTACGTGGCGCGCCAGCTGCCGGAAGTGCTGGGCGAGCGGGCGCAGGGCGGCGTGGTCATCGCCCACCTGGGCAACGGCGCCTCGATGTGCGCGCTGCGCGACGGCAAGAGCGTGGCCTCCACCATGGGCTTTACCGCGGTCGAGGGCCTGATGATGGGCACCCGCACCGGCAGCCTGGACCCCGGCGTGCTGCTCTACCTGATGGAGCAGAAGGGCATGGACCTGCAGGCGCTGACCAACCTGCTATACAAGGAGTCCGGCCTGCTCGGCGTCTCCGGCATCAGCCAGGACATGCGCACCCTGCTCGCCTCCGACAAGCCGGAAGCGGCGGAAGCGGTGGATCTGTTCTGCTACCGCATCGCCCGCGAACTCGGCTCGCTGGCCGCGGCGGCCGGCGGCGTGGATGCGCTGGTGTTCACCGGCGGCATCGGCGAGCACGCGGCCCAGGTGCGGGAGAAGGTCGCGGCCCGCTGCGGCTGGCTGGGACTGAAACTGGATGCCACCGCCAACGCCGCCGGCGCGCTGCGCATCGACGCACCGGGCAGCAAAGTGGCGGTGGCGGTGGTGCCGACCAACGAGGAAGCGATGATCGCCCGCTACACGGTGGAAGTGCTGGGGCTCTGAGCCCGCGCGTTCCCGGCGTGCTGTAAATAAAAGCCCGGCAATGCCGGGCTTTTTCTTTGGCCTGGGTGTTTCGATGAGGCCCCGGTGCGCCTTCTCGTCATCAGGGCCGGCATTTCGCCACAGCGATGCGCCTGGCTATCCCGGCCGGAAGCTGGAACGCCGCGGGACGTGACCAGACCGAAGCCTGCTCTCCAAAGCCATCTAATCCACCCCGCGCACCGCCGCCCTGCTGACCGGCGCCATCAGCAAAGCCCACGGTTCCCGCTGGCCGCCGATGCCGAGCTTGCGGTAGAGACGCTTGAGATAGGTCCGCGCGCTGGCGGGCCGGATGCCGAGCGCTTCGCCGATTTCCGCCACATCCGCACCCCGCAGCAGCACTCGCAGCAAGTCCATGTCGCGAGCGCCGAGCTCCGGGAAAGCTTGCTGCAGGCGCGCCAGCAGCAGCGCCGGCATCGCCTCGTCGCTACGCTGGCGGGCTTCGTGCAGCCGGGCGAGCTGGACCACCAGCGGTGCCCAGGCTTCGATGGCGCCCAGCTCGTTCGCCCCCAGCTTGCCGTGCTCCCGCCCGCGGTAGAAATTCACCGACAGCCAGCGCCCGCCCTCCAGCCGCGACAGCAGCGCGGCCCGGTCGGCAATGCGCGGCCGCTCGTAGCAGATGCGGCGGTATTCCGGCTGGGCGATGTCCTCGCCCGCCTGGCGCTGCAGCAGCAGGCCGCCGGCACGCGCCTCGCGGCTGGCCATCGCCAGGCGGCTGCCGTCCAGCGCATGAAAGCGGGCGGCGTAGTCCCGGGAGATCAGCGGCAACTCGCGGGTACGCGCGCGGTCGGCATAAGACAAAACTGCGGGAGAGGCGGTGCCGTCGTGGACGAAGACGGTGCATTGGGCGAGGGGCAACTGAGCCGCCAGCAGGTCCAGCAGATCCGCCGCCAGGCCGTGCCCGCCGCCCTCCACTCTCGCCAGCAGCCCCGCCACCCGGGCCGCATCCAGCAGGCGATCGTTCGCCCGCGGCCTGACCGTCCAGAACTCCATGCCATCTCCTCCGCAAGCGCCTTCCCGGTGGCGGCGCTTTCTGTGTTTTGCGGAAGTATAGCGATGGAGGAAAAGCAGCCTCAGCGCGGACTCACAGATCTCTCCGGGCACTCTCCAGCAAGCCGGCGAAGCGTTCGGCGTCGCCGATCTCGTTCGCCGCCAGCAGGGCAAGCTTGGTCAAGAGGCGCGGGACTTCGCCTTCGGGTACTGCATCGATGGCTTCGGCGAGGAGGTCGTAGATGCGCTCCAGATCGGGTACGGACAAGGCCTTCATGACGTGAAGCTCCGGTTGGAGTGGCCGAGCGCCGCATTCAAGGCGACCTCCAGTCGATCCGCCGACAGCGTCAGCCAGCGGGCGCAGACATGCTGGTCCGGCCGCAACAGGTAGGCGGCACCACCCACCGTCACGCCGAAGTGCTGCCGCAGGCGGCCTTCGCTGTCAGGCAGGATTTGGTCGGCTTCCACTGCACCGCTACCACTGCTTCGCTCGACCAACAACAATCGCAAGGGCACGCCACGCTGGCGGAAGCTTGCCATGCAGGCCGACACTTCCGGCGCAGGTCCGGCGCCGAAGTAGAGCAGCTGGAAAGCCGGCCCCAATTGATCCAGCAGGAAAACATCCCCGTCCAGCCGCAGGTCGGTGCAGGGGGCACCATGGCCGGGGCCGGCTTCAAACAGCGCATCGTCGTCGCCAACGCAGTTGAGAGCGGAGGCGGCGTAATCGTGGGCGCGGGAGGTGCGCCAGTGCAGCAGCGGACGGACGAACTCCTCGCTCAACGCCAGGGACAGCACCGCGTCCCGCAGCAGGCGGTAGCCGGCGCTGGGCGGCGTCATGAAACGGGTGCTCTTGCCCGCCTCGTCGATGATCTCGCGCGCGGCGGCGACCCGCTCCTGGGAGTAGCTGGGCAGCAGGCCGGGACCGGCGCAGCCGCGCAGTTCCAGCGCCAGTTTCCAGGCCAGATCGTGCGCATCCTGGAAGCCGGTGTTCGCCCCGCGCACGCCGAAGATGGGCAGCAGGTGGGCGGCGTCGCCGACGAAGGCGACCCGCCCATGCAGGTAGTCCGGCAAGGTCATCGCCCGCGCGGAATAGACCGAGCACCAGTCCAGCTCCCACGGCCGGCCGGCGGCGCCGACCAGGGCCAGCGCGGCATCGATGCGAGACCTCAGCGCCGCCGGCGCCAGCGCCTCCTCGGCCGTCTCGCCCGGCGGCAGCTGGTAATCCACCCGCCAGATGCCGTCCGGCTCCCGGTGCATCAGCACGGTGTTGCCGGGATTCCAGGGCGGGTCGAAGAAGGCCAGGCGCTCGGTCGGCAGGTCCAGCTCCACCCGGATGTCGGCGATGACGAAGCGCCCCTCGTAGGCCGTTCCCTCCATCTTCAGCCCGAGCAACTGGCGCAGCGTGGAGCGCGCGCCATCGGCCGCCACTACCCACTGCGCGCTCAAGGCATAGTCGCCGGCGGGCGTCTCCACCGTCAGCCGCACACCGTCCTCGTCCTGGGCGATGGCGCTGATGCGGTTGCCCCAGCGCAGCTCGGCGTTGGGAGACTGCACCAGCGCCTCGGCCAGGTAGCTCTCCAGATAGGGCTGCTGCAGATTGGTCATCGGCAGGAAGCGCTGGTCGGCGTCATGCGGCGCGGCCATGCGGAACACGCGGCGGCCGCGGTAATAGGAATTGCCGTAGCGCCACGGCAAACCCTTCGCAGCCACCCGGTCGGCCACGCCCAGCTGATGCAGTATCTCCATGCTGCGGCGGGTGAAGACGATGGCGCGGCTGCCTTCGGAAACCTGCTGTTCAGCCTCCAGCAGCACGCAGCGCACACCATGGCGAGCGAGATCCAGCGCCAACGCCAAACCGATCGGCCCACCGCCGACAATGGCGACCTGCACTTTTTCCTCCACCGCATGCGCGGCTGGCAGCCAGGCGGGATGAACCCGATAGTCGAAGTAGAGCGAGGCCCGCGGCTGGGCTTCCGGCTGGTGCATGCGCCTTTCCTCCTTGAACGCCGCCAGGTGGCGAGGAAGGAGATGCTAGAGCGCGGGCGGAAGCGGACTGTCCCCAGATGGGGACAAGCGCACACCCCCTAGTGCGAGCCTCTCACGCCAACACCGCGTCCCACAGCAGCTTGAGCCCGGACAGGCCCAGCATCGCGGTGGCGAACAGGTAGAAGGGGCGCTCCTGAATCCGGGCCAGCAACGCCATGCCCAGGCGCACGCCTATCGGCACCAGCGGCAGCAGGATGGCGGACATCAGCAGGCTTTCGCGGGAGAACAATCCCAGGCCGATGTAGAAGGGCAGCTTCGCCAGATTGATGACGGCGAAGAAGAACACCGAGGTGGCGACGAAGACTTCGCGCGGCAACTTGCGCCCCAGCAGGTAGATCAGCAGCGGCGGGCCGCCAGCGTGGGACAGCGTGCTGGTGAAGCCTGCACCGGCACCGCACAGCCATGCCCAGGCGCCCGGACGGCCATCGGCAGCCACCGCCGCCCCTGGCCGCCGCAGCAGACGATCCAGCGCGAACACCACTGCGATCAGCCCAAGCGCGCCTTTGACCATCTGTTCCGACATCACGCCGAAGGCCAACGTGCCGAGCACGATGCCCAGCACCGCGGCCGGAATCAACACCCGCAACTCGCCCCAATCCGCCTTGCCGCGCCAGGCGCGGATGCCGAACAGATCCATGGCGATGAGGATGGGCAACACCACCGCCACCGCGTCATGCGGCGAGATCCACATCGACATGAAGGGCACCGCCAGCCCGCCCAGCGCACCACCCAGCCCGGACTTGGAGATGCCGGTGAGCAGGATGGCGATGACGGTGACGATCCAGCCGCTGACACCCAGTTCCACGCTGCATGCTCCCGCTGCGGCGCCTTTCGCGCCCCGAAAACAAGAAGGCGACCTTGCGGTCGCCTTCCCTTGTCTGATGATGCTGGCTACGAAGCCCGCGCCGCTCAGCGCGGGAGGACGCTTTCGCCCATCAGGAACTCGTCCACCGCACGCGCGCACTGGCGGCCTTCGCGGATTGCCCACACCACCAGCGACTGGCCGCGGCGCACGTCGCCGGCGGCGAACACCTTGTCCACGCTGGTGGCGTAGCAGCCGGCACCGTCGGTGGTGGCCTTGGCGTTGCCACGCGCATCCTTGGCCACGCCGAAACCGTCCAGCACACCGCCCACCGGATTGGTGAAGCCCATGGCGAAGAACACCAGGTCGGCCTTGATCTCGAACTCGGAGCCCACGACCTCGACCATCTTGCCGTCCTTCCACTCCAGGCGGACCGCCTTCAGCGCGGTGATCTTGCCGTTCTCACCGATGAACTCCTTGGTGGCGACGGCGAAGTCGCGCTCGCAGCCTTCCTCGTGAGAGCTGGAGGTGCGCAGCTTGGTCGGCCAGTACGGCCAGGTCAGCGGCTTGTTCTCCTGCTCCGGCGGCATCGGCATCAGCTCGAACTGGGTCACCGAGGCCGCGCCATGGCGGTTGGAGGTGCCGACGCAGTCGGAACCGGTGTCGCCACCGCCGATCACCACCACATGCTTGCCCTTGGCGGAGATGGGGTTGGCACGGTCGCCGGCCACTTCCTTGTTCTGCGGAATCAGGAACTCCAGCGCGAAGTGCACGCCGGCCAGATCGCGGCCCGGCACCGGCAGATCGCGCGGCACTTCGGAACCACCAGCCAGCACCACCGCGTCGAAGTCCTTCTTCAGTTCGTCGGCGGAGATCACTTCCTTGGCGTCGTTGATGATGCCGGCGGGCAGTTCCTTGGTGCCGACCAGCACACCGGTACGGAACACCACGCCCTCGGCCTTCATCTGCTCGGCGCGGCGGTCGATCAGGCCCTTTTCCATCTTGAAGTCGGGAATGCCGTAGCGCAGCAGACCACCAACGCGGTCGTTCTTCTCGAACACGGTCACGTCATGGCCAGCGCGCGCCAGCTGCTGGGCAGCAGCCAGGCCGGCCGGGCCGGAACCGACCACCGCGACCTTCTTGCCGGTCTTGACGGCGGCAGGCTGCGGCTTGACCCAGCCTTCTTCCCAGGCCTTGTCGATGATGGCGTGCTCGATCGACTTGATGCCGACCGCATCGGAGTTGATGTTCAGCGTACACGCCGCTTCACAGGGAGCCGGACAGATGCGGCCGGTGAACTCCGGGAAGTTGTTGGTGGAATGCAGCACCTCGATGGCTTCGCGCCAGCTGCCGCGAAACACCAGGTCGTTCCAGTCCGGAATGATGTTGTTTACCGGGCAACCGTTGTTGCAGAACGGGATGCCGCAGTCCATGCAGCGCGCGCCCTGAACCGCAGCCTGCGCGTCGTCCAGGCGGAGCACGAACTCCTTGTAGGACTTCAGGCGCTCGTCGACCGAGGCGTAGGCTTCGGACAGACGCTGGTGTTCAAGAAAACCTGTGGGCTTGCCCATATTCTTACGCGGCCTCCAGTTGCTGCTGGCGCTGCTCGGCCATCTCGGCCAGCGCGCGACGGTATTCGTGCGGCATCACCTTGACGAACTTGGTCCGCCAGGCACTCCAGTTGTCCAGGATCTGACGGGCGCGCGGGCTGCCACTGAAGCGGGCATGGCGCTCGATCAGGCCCTTGAGGATGAGCTCGTCGCCCATTTCCAGGTGGTTGATGTCCACCCGGCCGTGGGTTTCGAGTTCGTCGCCGGATTCGGAACCCTTGCGGGCTTCGATCTCTTCCGGCAGCGGCTCGAGCGCGACCTGGGCGAGGTTGCAACGGCCGGAGAAGCTGCCGTCCTCGTCCAGCACGTAGGCCACGCCACCCGACATGCCGGCGGCGAAGTTGCGGCCGGTTTCGCCGAGCACGACCACGGTGCCGCCGGTCATGTACTCGCAGCCATGGTCGCCCACGCCTTCCACCACCGCGGTGGCACCGGAGTTGCGCACCGCGAAGCGCTCGCCGCCCACGCCGGCGAAGTAGACCTCGCCTTCGGTGGCGCCGTAGAGCACGGTGTTGCCGACGATGATGTTCTCGACGGTATTGCCACGGAACTCGTTCTTCGGCCGGACGATGATGCGGCCGCCCGACAGACCCTTGCCGACGTAGTCGTTGCCTTCACCGACCAGTTCCAGCGTCACGCCGCGGGCCACGAAGGCGCCGAAGGCCTGGCCGGCAGTGCCGGTCAGCTTGACGTGGATGGTGTCGGCCGGCAGGCCGGCATGGCCGTAGCGGGTCGCCACCGCGCCGGACAGCATGGTGCCGACGGTACGGTTGATGTTGCGCACCGGCAGGTCGATGTTCACCTTTTCGCCGTTTTCCAGCGCCGGCTTGGCCAGTTCGATGAGCTGGTTGTCCAGCGCCTTCTCCAGGCCGTGGTCCTGGAATTCGGTGTGCAGGCGCGGCACGCTGGCGGGCACGTTCGGGCGATAGAAGATGCGGGCGTAATCCAGGCCCTTCGCCTTCCAGTGTTCGATGCCCTTCTTCATGTCCAGCAGGTCGGCACGGCCGATGAGGTCGTCGAACTTGCGGATGCCCAGCTGGGCCATCAGCTCGCGCACTTCTTCCGCGATGAAGAAGAAGAAGTTGACCACATGCTCCGGCTGACCGGAGAAGCGCTTGCGCAGCACCGGATCCTGGGTGGCGACGCCGACCGGACACGTGTTGAGGTGGCACTTGCGCATCATGATGCAGCCTTCGACGACCAGCGGCGCGGTGGCGAAGCCGAACTCGTCCGCGCCCAGCAGCGCGCCGACGACGACGTCGCGACCGGTCTTGATCTGGCCATCCACCTGCAGGCGGATGCGGCTGCGCAGGCGGTTCAGCACCAGGGTCTGCTGCGTCTCGGCGAGGCCCAGCTCCCACGGCGAACCAGCGTGCTTGATCGACGACCACGGCGAAGCGCCGGTACCGCCGTCATGGCCGGCGACCACGATGTGGTCGGCCTTGGCCTTGGCCACGCCCGCCGCCACCGTGCCGACGCCGATCTCGGACACCAGCTTGACCGAGATGTCGGCCTTCGGATTGGCGTTCTTCAGGTCGTGGATCAGCTGCGCCAGATCCTCGATGGAGTAGATGTCATGGTGCGGCGGCGGCGAAATCAGGCCGACACCCGGCACCGAGTGGCGCAGGAAGCCGATGTACTCGGACACCTTGTGGCCGGGCAGCTGGCCGCCTTCGCCAGGCTTGGCACCCTGGGCCATCTTGATCTGGATCTGGTCGGCATTGACCAGGTACTCGGCGGTGACACCGAAGCGGCCGGAAGCGACCTGCTTGATCGAGGAACGCAGGGAGTCGCCGGCGGACAACTCGATGTCGCGCTCGACGCGGCTCTCGCCGATGATCTGCGACAGCTTCATCGCCTTGGTGATCGGCTTGAAGCGCATCGGATCCTCACCGCCCTCGCCGGTGTTCGACTTGCCGCCGATGCGGTTCATCGCCACGGCCAGCGTGGTGTGGGCTTCGGTGGAGATGGAGCCGAGCGACATCGCGCCGGTGGCGAAACGCTTGACGATGTCCTTGGCCGACTCGACTTCGTCCAGCGGCACCGGGGGACCTGCCGGCTTGATCTCGAACAGACCACGCAGCGTCATGTGGCGCTTGCTCTGGTCGTTGATGATGCGGGCGTATTCCTTGTAGGTGTCGTACTTGCCGGAGCGGGTGGAGTGCTGCAGCTTGGCGATCGCGTCCGGCGTCCACATGTGCTCTTCGCCGCGGATACGGAAGGCGTACTCGCCGCCGGCATCCAGCATGTTGGCCAGCACCGGATCCGGGCTGAAGGCCTTCTTGTGCTGGCGGAGGGTCTCCTCCATCACCTCGAACACGCTGATGCCTTCGACTTGGCTGGTGGTGCCGGTGAAGTACTTGTCCACGAAGGACTGCTGCAGGCCGACCGCTTCGAAGATCTGCGCGCCGGTATAGGACATGTAGGTGGAGATGCCCATCTTGGACATCACCTTCATCAGGCCCTTGCCCACGCCCTTGACGAAGTGCTTGACGTACTTCTCGCCCGCCTCGGCGTCGCCCGCCAGCTGCTGCAGGGTTTCCAGCGCGAGGTAGGGGTGAACCGCCTCGGCGCCGTAGCCTGCGAGCACGGCGAAGTGGTGCGTTTCACGTGCGGTACCGGTCTCGACCACCAGGCCCGCGCGGGTACGCAGGCCCTTGGCCACCAGGTGCTGGTGGATGGCGGAAGTGGCCAGCAGCGCCGGGATGGCGACGTTGTTCTCGTCCACCTTGCGGTCCGACACGACCAGGATGCTGTAGCCCTGCTGCACCGCGTCTTCCGCTTCTGCGCACAGCGAGGCCAGACGCGCTTCCACACCTTCCTTGCCCCAGGCGGCCGGGTAGCAGATGTCCAGTTCGGCGGAGCGGAACTTGTTCTTGGTGTAGCGGGCGATGTTGCGGATCTTCGCCATGTCGCAGAAGTCCAGCACCGGCTGGGTGACTTCGAGACGGAACGGCGGGTTGATCTCGTTGATCTCGAGCAGGTTGGGCTTGGGGCCGATGAAGGACACCAGCGACATCACCAGTTGCTCGAGATCAACGAGATCAACCCGCCGTTCCGTCTCGAAG
>Ga0206117_100190_pt1 | contig 93482 bp, 77 predicted proteins | sample 3A5Ametagenome_FD_177997 | JGI IMG/M metagenome (GOLD analysis project Ga0206117, IMG submission 177997) | Enriched microbial communities from leaf-cutter ant dump, University of Wisconsin, Madison, United States - 3A5A | ecosystem: Environmental > Terrestrial > Nest > Insects nest > Nest dump...
AGGGCAACCTGATCAAGTGCAATCCGGCCATCAAGGAAGTGTCCGACCGCGAGGCGATCACCGCCGCGCTGGCCGAGGACGTGTTGGACGTGCTGGCCACCGACCATGCCCCGCACACCTGGGAAGAAAAGCAGAAACCCTACGCGCAGGCGCCGTCCGGCCTGCCGCTGGTGCAGTACGCGCTGGTCGCCGCGCTGGAGCGCGTGCACGAAGGCAAGCTGACCCGCGAGCAGGTGGTGCAGAAGTTCGCGCACGCGCCGGCGCAGCTGTTCGACGTGGAGGAGCGCGGCTTCCTGCGCGAGGGCTATTTCGCCGACCTGGTGCTGGTGGAGGACGTACCGTTCACGGTCAGGCGCGAGGACGTGCTGTCCAAGTGCGGCTGGTCGCCGTTCGAGGGCACCACTTTCCGCTCGCGCATCGCCTCCACCTGGGTCAATGGCCAGCGGGTGTGGGACGGCAGCAGGCTGGTGGGCCAGCCCGCCGGCCAGCGCATGACCTACGACCGTTGATGCGTCCGGTTCTCGTGTGCGGGGCGCTGCTGCTGGCCGCGCCCCTGTTTTACACCCCGTCCGCGCAGGCGCAGGACAGCATCGGCGACCTGGTCGACAACCGCGTGGTGTTCCCGTCCAGCGCCTCGCAGGGCGCGATGGTGATCGGCAAAGTGCCGGCCGGCAGCAGCGTGCGCCTGGCGGGCCGCGAACTGCGGGTAAGCGGCTACGGCAGCGTGGTGTTCGGCATCGGCCGCGACGAGAAGGGGCCGCTGCGGGTGGAGGTGCAGCGGCCTGACGGCAGCAGCGAGACCGCCAGCGTAAGCGTGACCCCGCGCGACTGGCCGGTGGAGCGCGTCAACGGCGTGCCGCCGAAAACGGTGAACCCGCCGCCGGCCATCGCCGAGCGCATCGCCCGCGAGCAGGCGCAGGTCACCGAGGCGCGCCGGCGCGACGACAACCGCACCGATTTCACCCAGACCTTCCTGTGGCCGGTACAGGGCCGCATCAGCGGCCGCTTCGGCAACGCGCGCGTCTACAACGGCCAACCCGGCGCCGGCCATTCGGGAATGGACATCGCAGTCCCGACCGGCACGCCGGTGAAGGCGCCGGCCGCCGGCATCGTCACCTTCGCCGGCCCGGACCTGTACCTGACCGGCGGCACCCTGGTGCTCGACCATGGCTTCGGCATCAGTTCCAACTTCCTGCACCTGTCGCGCATCGACGTGAAGATGGGCGACCGCATCGCGCAGGGCCAGGTGATCGCCGCGGTCGGCGCCACCGGCCGCGCGACCGGGCCGCACCTGCACTGGGGCATGAACTGGTTCGACACCCGCATCGATCCGCTGCTGGTGCTGGAGCGCGGCAGGTAGCGACAACGTCACTGTAGATGCGGGGCTTGCCCCGCATGGATTCCGTCGGCAAGGCTTCGCGGGGCAGGCCCCGCATCTGCATGCCCGGAACGATCAGCCGCGCGCGGCCCACCAGCTCCGCCACAGCAACCCGGCCGGGCCCGGCTGGTAATCGCCGCCGCGAATGCGTGCCTGCAGGCGGCCGCGGGCCAGCACGGCATAGAGCCGGCGCGGCCGCGGTCCGTCCACCCGCGCGGGCCAGCGCGCCAGCAGGCTCTGCTGCCATTGCCGTTCGCCGCCGGCGGCCGCGGGCACGGCGGCGGCACCCAGTTCCTGCACCCGCTGCGCCAGCATCTGGGTCAGCACCGCGTCGCCAGCCCTGGGCTGCAGCGGCGCATCGAACAGCGTCGCTTCCACCGCCGCCACCGCATCGGCGAACCGCTGCAACGAACGACGCGCCTGCGCCGGATCGGCGGCGGTGTCGCGGGCCTCGACCAGGTCCGGCAGCGCTTCGGCCAGCTGCGCCCACGGCGCCCGCACCGGCTCCAGCACCCGCCCCAGCGGATGCCGCGAACGCTGCCCGGCCCAGCTGCGCAGTTCCTCGCCCCACCAGCCAAGCTTGGCATTGGCCGGCAGCGGGTCGCCGGCGGTGTTGAGCATGTCGTCGAATTCCTGCAGCAGGGCGAACCACGCCAGCGTGCGGCGATGCAGCTCCGGTGCGACGAAACGGTCGACCAGCCGCCACTCGGGCCAGCGCTCGCGCCATTTGTCCAGGAAGCCGTCCAGCGAATCAGATCCAGTCATGCGCCCATTGTAAGAACCTGCCCCGGCGCCGTCTCCCGTCCCGACCAACGCGGCAGGCGCATGCCGCGCGCGTCAGCTGCCGCCGCTGCGCGCCGCGTGCACGCCAGGTGCCGCCGGGACGGGTCCGGCACTGGTCCCGCGTACGAAAGCCGCGGCCAGGCGCAACGCATCGTCGCCGCTCTTGTCGCCGCGCAGCGCGCGCACCAGCCGGGCCGGCGTGACGCCGGTCCAGCTGACCACGTCGTGCGTGGCGTGCGCCTGATCGCTGTAGCCATGGCGCGCGGCCGCGTCGGCGATGTCGGCGTCTTCGGCGTCCAGCGTGCGCAGCAGCGCCTGCAGGCGGCGCACGCGCGCGTATTCCTTCGGGGTCATGCCCACCGCGGCGAGTAAGCGCGGCTGCAGGGTGCGCAGCGCGACGCCCAGCTGCCGCGCCAGCCCGGCGATGCGCAGATCGCCGTCGGCCGCGTCCAGCATCGCGACGGCCTGCTCGACCAGGGCATCGGGCGCGAAGCCGGCGCAGCGCGCGCGCAGCAGCCGCCACAGCGGTTCCGGCGACTGCGTGGCGGCATACGCGCGCGCCGCGTCGCCGAAGCCGACGGCGAACGGCGCATCCAGGGTGTGCAGGTCCGGCGCGTGGTCGCGCAGCCCGGGCAGCCGCTGGCCGGCGACCAGGGCGCTGCAGGCCGGTTGCAGGCGCACGCCGATGCAGAACACCGCGCCGGCGGCCTGCAGGCGGACCGGGCCGAGCTGCTGGGCGGCGAAGCAGAACGGCTGGTCGGCGCGGACCTGCCCGTCCGCGCCATGGAAGCGCAGCGGCACGCCCAGTTCGGCCAGCAGTTCGCAGCAGCCGTCCGGATAGATGACCTGCATCTCGTCGCCGGGCGTGTCGTCGCGCAGCACCCAGAGGCAGCGCACATGGCGCTGCAGGTCGGGCGGCGGCGGAAGTTCCATGTAGTCCATGCGCCATCGAACCGCGCGCTGCGCGTTTTTACAAGCGCAGCTGCGGGCGCGAAGCTAGCCTGCGGCCATCCAACAGGGAGATGGGGCATGTCGAAAGCGGCAATCGGGCTGGGCGTCGGCCTGGCATTGGCAAGCGGCGCGGCCACGGCCGCCGGGGCGGAGTTCGACTGGCTGGCCGGGCACTGGTGCGGCGGCAGCGAGGAACGCCGGATCGACGAGGTCTGGCTGCCACAGGCCGGCGGCGCGCTGCTGGGCATGTCGCGCACGGTCGGCGGCGAACGCACCGAATCGTTCGAGTTCATGCGGCTGGTACCCGCGGGCAAGGATGCCGGTCTGCACGTCCAGCCCAACGGCGCACCGCCCACCGTGTTCGCCATCACCGGGCGCGGCGAGGGCTGGATGGTGCTGGAGAACACGGCCCACGATTTCCCCAACCGCATCGAGTACCGGCGCGACGGCGCGGGGCTGCGCGCCTCCATCTCCGGGCCGGGCGAAGACGGAAAGACGCTGGAGATCCCGTTCGATTACCGCCGCTGCGGCGAGTGAACGGACGCGCCTGGTCCACGGGTGCCGGCCTTCGCCGGCACACCGCGGCCAGTGCGGGATATCGGTCGGGCGCAAAGGTACGCAGTCCGCCGGACCGCCAACGCAGGCCACCGCGCGGCGCGGCGGCGGGCTAGCTTGCGGTGGCCGGCCAGGCGACCGGCTCCAGCAGCGCGGCGGGCGTGGCCGCCATCACGTCGGCCTGCCACAGCACCGGATCGTCGATCTCCGGGCGATAGCCCCACAGCGCGGCGATCGATGGCATGGCGGCCGCGCGCGCGGCCTGGATGTCGCGCTCGTCGTCGCCGACATAGACGCAGCGATGCGCGGCCGCGCCGATCCGCTGCGCGGCCACCTGCAGCGGCAGCGGGTGCGGCTTGCGCTCGGCCAGGGTGTCGCCGCCGATCAGCACCGCGCAGCGCTGTTCCCAACCCAGCTGCGGCAGGATCAGCCGCGCCAGGTATTCGGGCTTGTTGGTGACGATGCCCCAGCGGCTGCCCGCCCGTTCCAGCGCCTGCAGCATGTCGGCGACGCCGTCGAACAGCCGCGCGTGGCGGCCGATCAGCGACTGGTAGACGTCGAGGAACTCCGGCACCAGCGCATGGCGTTCGCTCTCGGCCATGTGCGGGAACGTCGCCGCCAGCATCGCCCGCGCGCCCTTGGATACCACCGGCCGCAGCCGCTCCTCCGTCAATGCCTCCATGCCGCGCGCCTGGCGCATGGCGTTGGCGGTGACGACGAAATCCGGCGCGGTGTCGAGCAGGGTGCCGTCCAGGTCGAACAGCGCCACCGGCGGGAACGACGACGCGCTCACGCCTGTTCCGGCTTGACCGCGAAGGCCAGGTAGTTGATGTCGGTGCGGCGGCTCAGGCGCGCGCGGTTGCGCCACGGCTCGTAGGCCATGCCGCTGACGTCCTGCAGCTGCAACCCGGACTGGCGCAGCCAGGCGCCCAGTTCGGCCGGCTTGATGAATTCCTGGTAGTGGTGCGTGCCCCGCGGCAGCAGCCGGGCGATGTATTCCGCGCCCACCACCGCCACCGCGAACGCGGCCGGGGTGCGGTTGATCGTGGACAGGAACAGTTTGCCGCCAGGGCGCAGCAGGCGCTGGCAGGCGGCGATGATCGCGCCCGGGTCCGGCACGTGCTCCAGCATCTCCATGCAGGTCACCACGTCGAACGCGCCGGGCTGCCCGGCGGCCAGGTCCTCGGCGGCCTGCACCCGGTAGTCAACCTGCACGCCCGACTCCAGCCCGTGCAGGCGCGCGACCTTGACCAGTTCCGGCGCCAGGTCGATGGCGGTGACCTGCGCGCCCTCCTTGGCCAGCGCCTCGCTCAGCAGGCCGCCGCCGCAGCCGATGTCCAGCACCTTCGCGCCACGCAGCGTGGCGCGCTCGGCCACGTACTGCAGCCGCACCGGGTTGAGCGCGTGCAGCGGTTTCTGCGGGCCGTCGGCGTCCCACCAGCGGTTGGCCAGCGCGGCGAACTTGTCCAGTTCGGCCTGATCGAAATTGTTGGACGTCGGGGCTGGGGTCATGTCAGGGTCCTCGTGAAGCCGCCGCGCTCAGGCGCGGATGGAACGGATGCGGTCGCGCCACTGGCGGGCGTTGGCGGTGATCGCCGCCACGTCCATGCCGACCAGTTCGTGCTGCACCAGCTTGGGCTGGCCGGCGATCCACACGTCGCTGACCTGGTGGCGGCCGGCGGCGTAGACCAGCTGCGACAGCACGTGGTGCAGCGGCTGGGTCTCCAGCGCCGACAGGTCCACACAGGCCAGGTCGGCCTGCTTGCCGGCCTCGATCGAGCCGATCCTGTCGCCGAAACCCAGCGCGCGCGCGCCGCCCAGCGTGGCCGCGCGCAGCGTGGTGGCCGCGTCCAGCGCGGTGGCGTCGTTGGCCACGGCCTTGGCCAGGATCGCCGCGGTGCGGTTCTCGCTGAACATGTCCAGGTCGTTGTTGCTGGCGCAGCCGTCGGTGCCGATGGCCAGGTTCACGCCTGCGCGCACCAGCGCGCAGGCCGGGCAGAAGCCCGAGGCCAGCTTCAGGTTCGATTCGGGGCAATGCACCACGTGCACGCCGCGCTCGGCGCACAGGTGGATCTCGGCGTCGGTGAGCTGGGTCATGTGCACCGCGATCAGGCGGTCGTTGACCAGCCCCAGGCGGTCCAGCCGCGCCAGCGGGCGCTGGCCGTGCAGCTTCAGCGAATCGCTGATTTCCTGCGCGGTCTCGTGCGTGTGCAGGTGCACCGGGATGTCGAGCTGGTCGGACAGCATGCGCACCCGCTCGAAATTGGCGTCGTTGACCGTGTACGGCGCGTGCGGCGCGAACGCGGTGCCGATCAGCGCGTCGCCGCGCCACTGGTCGTGCAGTTCGGTGGCGCGCGCGAAGTACTCGTCGTCGCTCCTGGCCCAGGCGCTGGGGAAATCGATGATCACCGAGCCGACCAGCGCGCGGAAGCCGTGCTTCTTGTACACCGCGGCCTGCACGTCGGCGAAGAAGTAGTTCTCGTTGGCGCAGGTGGTGCCGCCGCGCAGCATCTCGGCGATGGCCAGGGTGGTGCCGTCGGCGACGAACTCCGGGCCGATCACCGCCGCTTCCACCGGCCAGATATGCTCGCGCAGCCAGGTCATCAGCGGCAGGTCGTCGGCGATGCCGCGCAGCAGGGTCATCGGGTTGTGGGTATGGGCGTTGACCAGGCCCGGGATCAGCGCCGACCGCGGACGCGACACCACTTCCCTGGCCTGGAAGCGCGCGCGCGCCTCGGCGCGCGGCAGCACCGCCACGATCTCGCCGCCGCGGATCGCCACCGCATGGTCTTCCAGCACCACCGCGTGCGGCTCGACCGGCACCACGTAGCCGGCTTCGATCAGAAGGTCGCAGGCGGATGCCCCGGTTTGATGGATCGTCATTGCAAAGCTTCCTAGCAGGGCCGGGCTTCCGCCATGCGCTCAACCGCCGCGGGCGAGGATGCGCCGCCTGGCGATGAGGGACAGCGGGAAAATCAGCGCGAATACCAATACCGCCCATTTCCCGGGGACGAACAGGCCCAGCGGGACGGCGGAGGAGAAGACCAGCAGCGGGACCAGCCCGCGCGCCAGCAGCAGCCGGGCCTGGGCCGGGCCGAGCTTCGCCCGCAGGTCCTCCTGCGCCACCACCGCGCTCCGGACCAGCCAGGAGAACAGCGAGATGCCGGTGAGCACCAGCGCGTAGAACACGAAATGTTCCGACACCTGGCGCGTGGCGAACGGCATCAGCACGACGAAGAACAGCTGCAGCAGCGCCAGCCATACCAGCTTGCCGTTGACCCGCCTCACGTGCTTCCAGGTGAGCATGTGGCCCACCCAGAACAGCCCGGTCACGAAGAAGCTGATGAGGTAGGACAGCAGCAGGCCGAGCGTCTCGCCCCAGGCCTGGTCGGCGCCCACCCGTTCGATCAGCTCGCTGCCCGGCAGGCGCAGTTCGATCGCCAGCAGGGTGATGACGATGGCGAACACCGCGTCGCAGAAATTCACCACCCGCTCATGCGGAAACCGGTCCTCGCGGACCGGTTCCTCGACAGCCTGCTCGACGCGGGCGGGTTCGCGCATGGACTTACTTGACGCGCGCGGAGTATTCGCCGGAGCGGGTATCGACGCGGATCACTTCGTCCTGGCCGACGAACAGCGGCACGCGCACCACCGCGCCGGTTTCCAGGGTGGCCGGCTTGCCGCCGCCGCCGGAGGTATCGCCGCGCACGCCCGGGTCGGTTTCGGTGATCTTCAGCTCGACGAAGTTCGGCGGCTGCACGGCGATCGGCTCGCCGTTCCACAGGGTGACCACGCAGGATTCCTCGCCCTTGAGCCACTTCTCGGCGCCGCCCATGCCGGCCTTGGTCGCCTGCACCTGCTCGAAGGTTTCCGGGTCCATGAAGTGCCAGAACTCGCCGTCGCTGTACATGTAGTTCATGTCGGTATCGACGACGTCGGCCGCGTCCAGCGAATCGGTCGACTTCATGGTGATTTCCTGCGTGCGACCATCCTTGATCAGGCGGTACTTCACGCGGGTGAACGCCTGGCCCTTGCCCGGCTTGACGTACTCGGTGTCGATGATGACCGCCGGTTGGTTGTTGACCAGGATCTTCATCCCGTTCTTCACGTCGTTCATGCCGTAGCTGGCCATGCTGGAACTCCTGATAAGTGGCAAAACCGGCGCGCGCGCGGCGGCCGGATTAGAATGGAACGCCCGCCATCGAAGGCGGGCATCTGTTTTTCTGGTCGCCCATGATAACCGCAGCCCTCGCCCCCGCTCCACAGGAAGCTCCCGTCCCCCTGCCCGCCGACCGCTGGCAGGCGCACTGGCGGCAGGCGATCCGCGACCCGGCCGAGCTGCTGGCCGGGCTGGGGCTGGAGGCCGCCGACCTGGGGGTCTCGGCGCAGGCGCTGGCGCAGTTCCCGCTGCGGGTGCCGCGCGGCTTCGCCGCGCGCATGCGCCCGGGCGACCCGGCCGACCCGCTGCTGCGGCAGGTCCTGCCGGTCGACGCCGAGATGCGGGTCGTGCCGGGCTTCAGTTTCGACGCGGTCGGCGACGGCCCGGCGAAGAAGGCCACCGGCGTGATCCAGAAGTACCGCGGCCGCGCCCTGCTGGTGGCCACCGGCAGCTGCGCGATCAACTGCCGCTACTGCTTCCGCCGCCATTTCGACTATGCCGGCGAGAACGCCGCCAAGGGCGGCTGGCAGGACGCGGTGGCGGCCATCGCCGCCGATCCGTCGATCGACGAGGTGATCCTGTCCGGCGGCGATCCGCTGTCGCTGGCGACGCCCAAGCTCGCCGAACTGACCGATGCGCTGGCCGCCATTCCCCACCTCAGGCGCCTGCGCATCCACAGCCGCCTGCCGGTGGTGCTGCCCGAACGCGTGGACGACGAACTCGTGCGCTGGCTGGCCGGCCTGCCATGGCCGCTGGCCTTCGTGATCCACGCCAACCACGCCAACGAATTCGACGCCGATGTCGATGCCGCCCTCGCCCGCCTGCGCGGCACCGGCGCGCAGCTGCTCAACCAGGCGGTACTGCTGCGCGGCGTCAACGACGACGTCGATACCTTGGCCGCGCTGAGCGAGCGCAGCTTCGCCGCCAGCGTGCTGCCCTATTACCTGCACCAGCTGGACCGGGTGCAGGGCGTGGCCCACTTCGAGGTCGACGACGCGCGCGCGCTGGAACTGCACGCGGCGCTGGGCGCGCGCCTGTCCGGCTACCTGGTGCCGAAGCTGGTGCGCGAGATCGCCGGCGACACCGGCAAGCGGCCGCTGCACGCTTCGTAACGGCGAGGCTCGTCCCGCCTGGGGGCTTTACCGGTACGTCCCCGTGTGGGGCAAGCCCCACACCTACGTGAGTAGATCGCCGGCAATACGCACAAAGCCGCCACATACGCCGTGAGGGCGGGCTCGCCCCGCCCGGAGCTTTATCCCGTGCGGGGCAGCGCCGCACCTACGTGTGGCGCGACGGCCGATGTATCAGGCCGCCGGGCTTGGCGCCGCGTCCAGCAGGCGCACCAGGTCGTCCGAATCCAGCGGACGGGCCAGCCAGTAGCCCTGCACCAGGTCGCAGCCGCGCTCGTTGAGCAGGTCGAACTGGGCCTGGTGCTCGATGCCCTCGGCGACCACAGTGATGCCCAGCGCATGCGCCATCGCGATGATCGCGGTGGTCAGGGCCAGGTCGTCCGGGTCGCGCTGCAGGTCGGCGACGAAGCTCCTGTCGATCTTGACCCCGTCCACCGGCACCTGCCGCAGGTGGCTCAGTCCCGAGAAGCCGGTGCCGAAGTCGTCCAGCCACACCTTCACCCCGGTGCGGTGCAGCTTTTCCAGCACCGAGGCGGCCAGCATCTCGTCGCCGATCACCGCGGTTTCGGTCAGTTCCAGGTGCAGGCGCGAGGCGGCCAGCCCGGACGCGTGCAGGCACTGCTCCACGGCGGCGATCAGGTCGCCGCCGCGCAGCTGCCGCGGCGACACGTTGACCGAGACGAACAGTTCCTCGCCGGCGGCGTTGCACGGCCATTGCCGGGCCTGCTGGCAGGCGGTGTGCAGCACCTTGGGCCCCAGCGCCTGGATCAGGCCGCTCTGTTCGGCGATGTCGATGAACATCGACGGCGGGATGGCGCCCAGCACCGGGTGCTGCCAGCGCAGCAGCGCTTCCACGCCGATCAGCATGCGGTCCATGCTGCGGAAGATCGGCTGGTAGACCAGGCGCAGCTCGCCGCGCTCCCAGGCCCCGCGCAGCTCCTGCTCCAGGTGCAGGCGCCGCTCGACGGCATGGTCCAGCGCACGGCTGTAGTAGCGGAAGCAGCTCTTGCCGGCCAGCTTGGCCTGGTACATGGCGATGTCGCCGTTCTTGAGCAGCCCGGTGGCGTCGGTGGCGTCCTCCGGGAACAGGGTGATGCCGATCGAGCTGCCGAGGAAGATCTCGCGCCCCTGCACCTGCAGCGGATGGCCCAGGTCGGCCACCAGCCGCTTGGCCAGGGCGGTGGCCATGTTCTCCACCCTGCCCGCGTCGCTGCCGATCAGGATCACGAATTCGTCGCCGCCGAAGCGCGCCAGCAGCGCGTCGTCGCCGCCGTCCTGCTCCACCGCCGCGGCGATGCGCTGGGCGAACTGCAGCAGCGCGTCGTCGCCGGCCTCGTGGCCGAGGGTGTCGTTGACCCGCTTGAACTCGTCGATGTCGATGAACAGCAGCGCCAGCCCCTGGCCCGAGGCACGCGCGCCGAGCAGGCGATGATCCAGCGCTTCGCGGAACGCCAGGCGGTTGGTCAGGCCGGTCAGCGAATCGGTGTAGGCCATCTGCCGCACTTCGCGGTCGTGGCGGGCGATGCTCTGCCCCATCCGGCCGAAGCTGCGCAGCAGCTCGCCGATCTCGTCGCCGCGGCGCGTGTCCTGCTGCTCGACCTGGTAGTCGCCGGCCTCGATGCGACGCGCGGCCGCGCCGAGCCAGCGGACCGGCTGGACCAGGGTGCGCTGCACGTACAGCGCCACCAGGCAGGCCAGACCGACCAGGGCCACCATCATCAGCACCACCCAGGCCAGCTGGCGGCGGTTGGCCAGCCCCATGCGCTGCTCCAGCGCTGCCCGGGCCTCGGCCTCCTGCGCGCGGACCGGCGCCAGGTCCATGCCCAGCCGCAGCCCACCGATGCGCTGCTCGCCGATGCGCAGCGGCAGATCCACCTCCAGCACCATCGGCGACTCCTGCATCCGCAGCTTGTCCGCGCCGATCGCGCCCTGCGCCAGCGGGTCCTGCATCTGCCTGCCGTAGCCGGCGACCTCGATGGAGCCGTCGTGGATCAGCCGGCCGTCGGCGTCGTGCACGAGCACGTAGCTGACCGATTTCTGGCTGGTGGTGCTTCGCACCAGGGCGCCGATGGCGTCCAGGTCGGAGAAATAAAGCGGATTGACCAGCGCCTCGGCCAGCGAATTGGCCAGCGAGGTGCCCTGCTCGCGCACGCTGCGGTCGAACATCTGGCTGACCACGCCGCTGCTGGCCTGCAGCAGCTCGCGCTGGGCGGCGGCCTGCCGGGCCAGCAGGATCGCGACGATGGCGATCACGACCAGCACCGCGCCGCCGGCCACGCACAGGAACCGGGCCTGCAACCCGAACCGCGGCCGTTTCATTCCACCTCCATGCGCACGCGGGCCAGGCCGGCGCGCAGCCGGTCGAGCGCGCGCTGGCTGGACGGATCCAGGCGGTGGAAGGCCGAGGTGCCGAAGAACTTGCGCAGCGCCGGGCCGGCCGCCGGGTCGCTGCTGGCTTCCAGCAGCACCTCCTGCAGGCGCGTCCGCACCGCCGGGTCCAGCCCCGGCCGCACCATCTCCACCGCGCGCGGCACGTCCTCGCTCTCGTACAGCACCCGCATGTCGCGCCGGAACACCGCCGGCACCCGCCGTTCGTCGAGCCAGTCGACGCTGCTGACCACCCCGGCATCGACCACGCGCTTGTGCACGAAGGTGGAGATGTTCAGCTCCGAGCGCGCGAAAACGTACCCCACCGTGTCGGCGGTGGGCGTGTCCTGCGGCGTGAGCAGGATTTCCGGGCGCACCCCGTGCGCCAGCAGCTCCATCACCGGCACCAGGTAGGAACTGGTGGACCACGCGCTCTGCATCGCCAGCGTGCGTCCCTTCAGTTCCTCCAGCGTGGTGATCGGGCTGTCGCGGCGGACGAAGAACACACTATGGTAGGCCGCCACGCCGCCCCGTTCGGTCAGCAGCAGCGGCTCGGCGCCGCTGCGCTGGCGCAGCGCCATGGCGGTGCCGGACGTTTCCGTCACCCAGTCCACGCGGCCGCGGCGCAGGTAGCTGGCCATCTGCTGCATGTCCTTGGCCATCAGGATGCGGCCTTCGACGATCCCCACGTCGCGCATCCTTGGAATCACGTAGTCCAGCAGCGGTTTGAGCTGTTCGTAGTGGGACTTCGGATCGTCGCTCAGGCGCCCCAGCACCAGGACCGAACGCTCGGCTGCCGCTCCCACCATCGGCGCCAACCCGGACAACACCAACAAGGCTCCCCAAAGCCATCGTGAAACACGCAAACCGGCGCTCCCCCAAGAGTGTGCGCACAGACTATCCGAAAAAACCCCGGTTGACGGATGTCTCAGTTTTGCCGCTCGCCCGCCAGCCGCGCCATGCGCTGGGCGTCGGACAGTATCCCGCGCAGCAGGCGGACTTCCTGCTCGGACAGGTCGGCCTTCATGAACAGCCGGCGCAGCTTGCGCATCGCCGATTCCGGGGCGCGGCCCTTGTGGAAGTCGATCTGGTCCAGGGTATCGCCGAGCTGCCCGAACAGGCCTTCCAGCTGCGCGTGGCTGGCCGGCGCCTCGCCGTACCCCGGCTCGACCGCCGGCGCGGCCTGGCCCTCCAGCTGCGCCATGCGCACTTCGTAGGCCAGCACCTGCACCGCCGCGGCCAGGTTCAAGGAGCTGAATTCCGGATCGGACGGGATATGCACGGCAACGTGGCACAGCTGCAGTTCGTCGTTGGTCAGGCCGGTGCGCTCGCGGCCGAACACGAAGGCCACCTCCGCCGGCTCGGCCGCCCTGGCCACGGCGCGCTGGCCGGCGGCTTCCGGTAGCAGTTCCTCCAGCTGCACGCGGCGCGAACGCGCCGTGCAGCCCAGCACCAGCCGGCAATCGGCCACCGCCTCGGCCAGCGTGGCGAACACCGGGGCGTCGCCCAGCACGTCCTCGGCACCGGCCGAGCGCCGGAAAGCAACGTCGTCCAGCGGCTGCTCGGGCGCCACCAGCACCAGCTTCGACAGCCCCATGGTCTTCATCGCCCGCGCCGCCGCGCCGATGTTGCCGGGGTGCTGGGTGCCGACGAGGACGAAACGGATGCGGGCGGGAGCGGACATGGCGAAAAAAGTCAGGAGCGGGACAGCCGCAGATGGTAAACTGCGCGGCCGGCCCGTGCGCCGGGACCGCTCTTTTCCTCCGCCAGTCCGACCCATTCGCCTTCACGGGAGCCCTTCGCCATGCAGAAACCCGCCGTCACCGTCATGGTCAAGGCCGCACGCCTCGCCGGCAACGTCCTGTTGCGCAACATCAACAAGCTCGAAGCGCTGAACGTGGTGCAGAAGGGCCGGATGGACTACGCCAGCGAAGTCGATGGCGATGCCGAGAAGGTCATCGTCAAGGAACTCAAGCGCGCCTACCCGGACTACGGCATCTACGGCGAGGAAGGCGGCCTGCAGGGCAACGGCCGGCAGATGTGGGTGATCGACCCGCTGGACGGCACCAGCAACTACCTGCGCGGCTTCCCGCACTACTGCGTGTCCATCGCCCTGGTCGAGAACGGCGAGCCCACCGACGCGGTGATCTTCGACCCGCTGCGCAACGAACTGTTCACCGCCTCCAAGGGCGCCGGCGCCGTGCTCAACGACCGCCGCATCCGTGTGGCCGAGCGCAAGGACCTGGACGGCACCATGATCCACACCGGCTTCGCCCCGCGCGAACGCGCCCGCGCCGGCAGCCAGCTCAAGACGGTGGACACCCTGCTGGTGCAGGCCGAGGACATCCGCCGCACCGGCTCGGCCGCGCTGGACCTGGCCTACGTGGCCTGCGGCCGCGCCGACGCCTATTTCGAGGCCGGCGTGAAGGCGTGGGACATCGCCGCCGGCGTGCTGCTGGTGCGCGAGGCCGGCGGCAAGGTCTGCAACTACCGCGGCGCCACGCTGGCGCGCATGGACGACAAGGGCCCGGAAACCCAGCAGGTGGTGGCCGGCAACCTGAAGGTGTGCGAGGCGCTGCAGAAGGTGATCGTCAACACCGGCCACGCCGCGGAGTTCGACCCGAAGTTCTGATCCGGTCCTTCCCGCGATCCTGGACGGCGCCTGCGAGGGCGCCGTTTCCGTTTCCGGCATGGCGCCCGCCGCTACAGCCGTGAGCCGGCGGCTCGCGCTGCTGCAGCCATGCAATCTCCCCGGATGAGTGCTTTGGCTTTGGCTTTGGCTTTGGCTGTTGCTTTTGACTTTCCGGGCCCCCTTCCGCAGCGACGGAGCCGGCGGGAAAAACCCGAAGGGCGACGCGCATGGACGCGCGTCGTTTTTCGACGAGACAGGGATGTCTCGTCGAAAAATCCCGCTGGCGGAGTGGACCCACGGCACGCAGTGCCGTGGGCGCGGAGGCAGGGGCGTGTTTCTCTTGGTTACTTCTCTTTGCACGAGCAAAGAGAAGTAACTCGCTCCTGCGAAGCAGGGGCGAAAGCTCTGCTTTCAAGCTTCCGCTTTCATGCTTGGCCTCTGCCTTGGCTTGGCCTCTGCCTTGGCCTTTTGCCTATCACTTTGATACAGACGTCCGGGGAAGCAAGGACAGAAGCAGGATCAAAGGCTTTCGCTCCCCTTCGGGGCGCGAGCTACTTTTCTTTGCTCGTGCAAAGAAAAGATAGCCAAAAGAAACACGCCCCTGCCTACGCGCCCAGCCCGCTGCGCGTGCTGGGTCCACTCCGCCGCCGGGATTTTTCGACACGACATCCATGTCGTGTCGAAAAACGACGTGCGTCCCTGCACGTCGCCCCTTCGGGGTCTTGTCCGTCGGCTCCGTCGCTGCGGAAGGGGATACGAAGTCAAAAGCTCAGGAGCCAAGGCACAAGCAAGAGCGAAAGCGTTGCTCCAATGAAAAACGCCCGGCATCTGCCGGGCGTCCTTGGGATATTGCGGGTTGTCGAACCGATCACGCCACCGTCGAAGAGCGCAGCGCAGCGATGCGCTCCTCCAACGGCGGATGGCTCAGGAACAGCTTCTTCGCCGTCGCCCCGGCGATGCCGAACGCCGCGATCTGCGTCGGCAGCGTGCTCTGGCCGTGGTTGAGCTTCAGCCGCTCCAGCGCGGCGATCATCTTCTGGCGGCCGGCCAGGTTGGCGCCGCCGGCGTCGGCGCGGAACTCGCGGCGACGCGAGAACCACATCGCGATCATCGTCGCGAACAGCCCGAACACCATCTCCAGCACGAACACGATGATGTAGTAGGCGAAGCCGCGGCCGCTGTCGCGGTTGCCCGACAGCGCGCTGTCGATGATGCCGCCGACCACGCGCGCCAGCACGATCACGAAGGTGTTCAGCACGCCCTGCAGCAGCGCCATGGTGATCATGTCGCCGTTGGCCACGTGCGAGATCTCGTGGCCCAGCACCGCCTCGGCCTCTTCCTCGCTCATGTTGTGCAGCAGGCCGGTGGATACGGCCACCAGCGCGTTGTTGCGGTTGGCGCCGGTGGCGAAGGCGTTGATCTCCGGGCCGTCGTACACCGCCACTTCCGGCATGCCGATGCCCGCGGCCTTGGCCTGGCGCGCCACGGTGTCCAGCAGCCAGCGCTCGGTCTGGTTGCGCGGTTCGGTGATGACCACCGCGCCGGTACCGCGCTTGGCCATGAACTTGGACAGCAGCAGCGAAATGATGGAACCGCCGAAGCCGAAGATCGCGGCCATGACCAGCAGGCCGCTCATCTGCGCCGGATTGACGCCCAGCACGGACATCACGATGCCGGCCAGGATCAGCACGGCAAAGTTGGTCAACAGGAACAGGCCGATACGGGTAAACATGCGGAAGGGTCCGATAGAGGTTGGATGAACGCGTTAAATCTGCGGTGCGGACAGGTTGAATTCAAGCGCGATTCTGACCGACGATTCAGCTTCGCTGCCTTCCACGTCGATGCCTTCCTCCCCCTACCGCGGCCGCTTCGCCCCCTCGCCCACTGGCCCCCTGCATCTGGGGTCGATGCTGGCCGCCTTCGGCAGCTGGCTGCTGGCGCGGCATGCCGGCGGGCAATGGCTGGTGCGCATCGAGGACGTAGACCCGCCGCGTGAGGTGGCCGGCGCCGCCGCGTCGCAGCTGGGGACGCTGGCCGCGTTCGGCCTGCAGCCGGACGAACCGGTGCAGTACCAGAGCCGGCGCCACGCGCTCTACCAGGCGGCCATCGGACGCCTGCTGGCCGACGGCAGGGCCTTCCCCTGCCACTGCAGCCGCAGCGACCTGGCCGGCCAGCACGGCGTCCACCGCCACTGCGTCGCCGGCCGCGAGCGGCCGCATCCGGCGATCCGCCTGCGCGTGCCCGACGACAGCCACGTCGCCTTCGACGACGGCCTGCAGGGCCGCTTCGAACAGTGGGTGGACCGCGAGGTCGGCGATGTCGTGCTGCTGCGCGCCGACAGCTGCTGGGCTTACCAGCTGGCGGTGGTGGTGGACGATGCCGACCAGGGCATCACCGATGTGGTGCGCGGCGCCGACCTGCTCGATTCCACGCCGCGGCAGATCCTGCTGCAGCGCGCCCTGGGCCTGCCGCAGCCGCGCTACCTGCACCTGCCGCTGCTGCTCGACGCGCAGGGCGCCAAGCTGTCCAAGTCGCTGGCCGCGCGGCCGGTCGATCCCGGCGATCCATTGCCGACGCTGCGCTGGCTGTGGACCGCGCTCGGCCAGGACGCGGCGGAACTGGAGGGCATCGGCACGCTGCCGGCGCTGCTGGAACGCGCGGCAAGCGCCTTCCGGCCGGACCACCTGCGCCGCGGTTCGATCGCCGCCGCCGCGCCGTTGCCGTGACGGCGCCCAGTTCACATAGAATCGGACGTTCCCCAGCGCCTGCGCCTGGAGCGCATCCCATGACGACATCCCGTATTGCACTGGTCACCGGCGGCACCGGCGGTATCGGTACCGCGATCTGCCAGCGTCTGGCCGACCAGGGCCATCGTGTCGCCACCAATTTCCGCAACGCCGACAAGGCCGGCCTCTGGCAGCAGCAGATGCGCGCCAAGGGCTACGACATCGCCCTGTTCCCGGGTGACGTGTCCACGCCTGATGGCGGCCGCGAGCTGGTGCAGGCGGTGGAAGCCGGCATGGGGCCGGTGGAGATTCTGGTCAACAACGCCGGCATCACCCGCGATACCACCTTCCACCGCATGAGCCCCGAGCAGTGGCACGAGGTGATCAACACCAACCTCAACTCGGTGTTCAACGTCACCCGCCCGGTCATCGAGGGCATGCGCCGGCGCGGCTGGGGCCGGGTGATCCAGATCAGCTCGATCAACGGCCTCAAGGGCCAGTACGGCCAGGCCAACTACGCCGCGGCCAAGGCCGGCATGCACGGTTTCACCATCTCCCTGGCGCGCGAGAACGCCGGCTTCGGCATCACCGTCAACACCATCTCGCCCGGCTACGTGGCCACCGACATGGTGATGGCGGTGCCGGAGGAAGTGCGCGCCAAGATCATCGCCGACATCCCCACCGGCCGCCTCGGCAAGCCGGAGGAAATCGCCTACGCGGTGGCGTTCCTGGTGGCCGAGGAAGCGGCCTGGATCACCGGCTCCAACCTGGACATCAACGGCGGCCACCACATGGGCTGGTGACGCCCGTCCCGGCCGCGCCCGCGCCAGGCGGGCGGCGGCCACGGCTGGATCATGCTGCGCACCATGCATTCATGCTGCACGGCACCGCGGACACCGCCCGCAGCGGCCCGCACCCTGTACTTATGGCGGTTGCAAGGCCTGCTGCACTGCGCCATGCTGCGCGTCTACCGTGAAGGAAGAGTGACTGCTTAATGGCTGCGACCCGCATCATCAAGAAGTATCCCAACCGGCGGCTCTACGACACCGAGATCTCCAGCTACATCACCATCGAGGACGTCCGCCAGCTGATCCTGGACGGCGAGGACTTCGAGGTCCGCGACGCCAAGAGCGGCGAGGACCTGACCCGTTCGGTGCTGCTGCAGATCATCGCCGACAAGGAGCAGGACGGCGAGCCGATGCTGTCCACGCAGCTGCTGAGCCAGTTGATCCGTTTCTATGGCGATTCGCTGCAGGGCTTCATGGGCAATTACCTGGAGCGCAGCATGCAGGTGTTCCTCGACCAGCAGCAGCAGTTCCGCCAGCAGATGGGCAACCTGCTCGGGCAGACGCCGTGGGCGATGATGAACCAGCTCACCGAGCGCAACCTGGAGCTGTGGCAGGAATTCCAGCGCAGCATGGGCGCCGGTTTCGGCCGTCCGCCGGCCGCCGGCGGCAAGGCGCCCGAGCCGCCGCCACCGCCGCCGGGCGGCAAGACCCGCGGCAACCGCTGATGCACGAAGGCCGACGCAAGCGTCGGCCTTCGCATTTGTGCGCCCGGATGGGCGCGCCGTGCGTTCTCAGCTCCGCGCGCGTGCCGCGGGCGCCTTGATCGGGGACGCACGCCGCGCGGCGGCGGCCGCCGGCGCGCAGGCCGAACAGATCCGCTCGACCTTGTAGCCCTTCGCGCGCAGCTTCTCGACCACGCCGTCGCTGCCGAGCAGGTGCAGCGCGCCGACCACCACCAGCGTCGTGCCCTGCCCCGCCTGCAGGCGCTGTTGCAGCGGTTCCAGCCAGGCATCGTTGCGTTCGGTGTTGATGCGCCGGTACAGCGCCGGATAGTCGCGTTTCATCTGCGCGGCCATGTCGCGCCACAGGGTCACGTCGTCGCCGCGGCGCCAGGCGTCGTGCAGGCGCCGGCTCTGTTCGTCGCCCTTGTCCACCTGCTCCAGCGCCTCGCGCAGCAGCTGGCGCTGTTCGTCGGCGTTCATGCCGTCGAGCATCGCGATCTGCGCGGCGGCGCTCTCCAGCCCCTGCGCCGGCTTGCCGGCGGTGGCGGCGCGCGCCATCAGGTGCCGGTCCAGCCCGGCCTGCGCGTCCAGCCCCTGCCGCGCCATCTGCCCCAGGCTGATGGTCAGCCCGACGAACCAGGGCTTGAGCCCGGCCAGGCGATCGAGCGGCAGGCCGTTGGCGGCCGCATAGGCCTGCAGCCGGCGCCAGGTGTCCGCATCCAGTTCGTCCTTGAGCAGGCGACCGTCGCGGCGCAGCGCGGCCTGCGCCATCTGCGTGGCCAGCGCGGGCGAGTTCATTTCCTCCGGCGCCAGTTCGAACAGCAGCCTGTCCGATGCCTCGAAGGCCTTGTCCACGTCCGTCGACAGCGGATAGTCGTCCGCGCGCAGCAGGTGGAACGAGCCCAGCAGGTAGAGCTCGGCGCCCTTGGGCCCGCTGGCCTTCCACAGCAGCGGCACTGGCGGCGCATGGGCCGGCCGGGGGGCCGGTTCGGCCTGTCGCGCCGTCACCGTCGCCGGCGCGCCCAACAGCATTGCCGAACCCAGCAGCAGGGCCGCGGCCCGCGTCATCCATTTCATGCCGGCTCTCCCTTGTCCGGTTTCACATAGGTTTTTTCGCCCGCCTCGACCGGCAGGTCCAGGCGGTTTTCCGGCGGCGGCAACGGGCAGGTGGCGAACGGGGTGAATGCGCACGGCGGGTTGTAGGCGCGGTTGAAGTCGATCACCACCTGGCTCTTCCCGTCCGGCACCTCCAGGTCGATGTAGCGGCCGGCGGCATAGCTGCCGCGGCCGCTGGTGCGGTCGGCGAAGATCACGAACAGCGGCCGGCCCGGTTCGCCCAGCGCTTCCAGCCGCCAGGTGCGGCCATCGCGCTCGAACTCGATGGCCCCGGCGTTGGCCTGCTCGGTGGTCAGGCCGGTGATGTCCACCACCGGCATCGTCTTGCCGGCGTCGTGCGGCACGAAGCGCGCGGTGATGCGCCAGGACGTATCCGCCGGCCAGTAGTCCAGGTGGCCGAAATGGAGGCGCGCCGGCGCGTCGGCATGCTTCACCCGCAGCGCGTGGCGTTGTCCGCGGTGGATCAGGCTCATCGCGCCCTTGCCGTCGTCGAACGTGATGACCGTGGGCGCGGGCGCGTCATCGGCGTGGAACGGAATGCGTCCCTTCACCGGCTGTCCATCGACCTGCACCGCGACGCCGGCTTCGGGCGTGAACCAATACCCGCCGCCGTCGCGCGTCACCAGCCCCAGGCGCGGCGGACCCATCGCCAGGCGGATGCCGCTGGTGCTGCCGCTGCCGACGTAGTGCGCCTTCAGTTCCAGCCAGTGCAGGCCGACCAGGCTGGTCCAGCCGTCGGGCGCGAGCAGCTCGGCCTGGCGCTGCTCGCGCCAGATGTCGTTGTTCATCAGGAACGTGGGATCGAAGCGCGGCGCGTCCGCATCGGCCGCCGGGCGCTCCCCGCTGTCGCAACCAGCCATCGCCATCGCCACCACCAGCAGCACCGCCGCGCATCGCCATCGTGTCATCGTCAACGTCCCCGCAGGAACCAGCGGTCGATCTCCGCCAGCGAAAAGCGCGCCCAGGTCGGGCGGCCGTGGTTGCATTGCCCGGAGCGCTCGGTGGCTTCCATGTCGCGCAGCAGGGCGTTCATTTCCGGAACCGTCAGGCGCCGGTTGGCGCGCACCGCGCCGTGGCAGGCCATGGTCGAGAGCAGCTCGTCGCGGGCGCTGGCCACGCGCCGGCTCTGGCCGTGCTCGCGCAGGTCGGTGAGCACGTCGCGCAGCAGGCCTTCCGGCTCGGCGCTGGCCAGCAGCGCGGGAATGCTGCGCACATGCAGCGAGCCGGGACCGGAACGGGTCACCTCGAAACCGAGTTCGGACAGCGTCGCCGCTTCGCGCTCGGCGGTGTCTGCGTCGCGCTCGCCCACCGCCAGCGTGATCGGCACCAGCAGCGGCTGCGCGTGCAGGCCGATGCCGTCGTGCGCGGTTTTCAGGCGCTCGTAGCCGATGCGTTCGTGCGCGGCGTGCATGTCCACCACGATCAGGCCGTCGGCGTTCTCGGCCAGGATGTAGATGCCGTGCAACTGGGCGATGGCATAGCCCAGCGGCGGCACGCCGCTGTCGGCCGCGGTGGGCGGCAGGCCGGGGCCGCTGTCGGCATGCGATGCGGACATTCCGGCATCGGCAGGCGCCGCGTACAGGGCGGCGTAGGCCGAGGGCGCCTCGGCCACCTGCAGTCCGAGCGGCGACTGCCGCGGCTGCCAGCCACCGCCGGCGCTGCCCGAAGGCCGCGACAGCAGGTAACCGCCGCCCTGCCCGCCGCCGGGCAACGACGATGGCATCGCATCGACCGCCGGTGCCGGCATGCCGCCGGTCGGCTCCATGCCCGCGCGGGTTTCGGCCAGCGCGTCCTTGAGCGTGCGGTAGACGAAATCGTGTATCAGCCGCGCGTCGCGGAAGCGCACCTCGTGCTTGGCCGGGTGCACGTTGACGTCCACGCGCGCCGGGTCCAGCTCCAGGAACAGCACGTAGGCCGGCTGGCGGCCGTGGAAGAGCACGTCGCCGTAGGCCATCTTCACCGCGTGGGCGACGCTGCGGTCGCGCACCGAACGGCCGTTGACGTACAGGTACTGCTGGTCAGCGCTGGCGCGCGAGTATTGCGGCTGCGCGATCCAGCCGTGCAGGCGCAGGCCGGCCGCGCTGTGGTCCACACGCAGCGACTGCCGCGCGAAATCCTCGCCCAGCGTCTCGCCCAGGCGCGCGTCCGAATACAGGTCGCCGGGCTTGTAGCGGCGCGACGGCTTGCCGTTGTGCGAGACGCGCAGCTCCACGTCCGGGCGCGCCAGCGCCAGCGAGCGCAGCCATTCCTCGATGTGGCCCAGTTCGGTGCGCTCGGCGCGCAGGAACTTGCGCCGCGCCGGCACGTTGTAGAACAGCTCGCGCACTTCCACGGTGGTGCCCGGCGCATGCGCGCGCGGCGCCACCTCGCCGATCTTGCCGCCCTCGATCTGCAGCGCGGCGCCGTGCTCGTCCTGCGGCTGGCGCGAGGCCAGGGTGAAACGGCTGACCGAAGCGATCGACGGCAGCGCCTCGCCGCGGAAACCGAGCGTGGCGACCGACTCCAGGTCGTCGAGCGAGGCGATCTTGCTGGTGGCGTGGCGCGATACCGCCAGCGGCAGCTGCTCGGCGGCGATGCCGCCGCCGTTGTCGCGGATGCGGATCAGGCGCACGCCGCCTTCTTCCAGATCGATGTCGACGCGGGTGGCGCCGGCGTCGAGCGCGTTCTCGACCAGTTCCTTGACCACCGACGCGGGGCGTTCGACCACCTCGCCGGCGGCGATCTGATTGATCAGGATCTCGGGCAGCGGACGGATCGCGCTCATGCCGCACCGCCGGCGGCGCGAGGCGGGAAACAGGCGGGGGAACGCAGGGAAATCAGGTGGAAATCTGGCATCGGCAGATGATAGCCGCTGGACGCGCCCTTGCTACGCGCCGTCGCGTCACATCCGCCGCCCCGCCGCGGCGTCGACGCTCTGACGTCGGGAGCTTTCCGCAGACACATCCAGCCATGCCGGCCACTGGCCGGCATCGGCAAAAAAGACAGGTAAGGCGAGATGCCGGCCGGCAGCCGGGGGCTGCGAGGCTTACTTGCTGCCGCCGGCCACGGTGCCCGCGGCCGCTTCCATCTCGGCCTGTGCGCGGGCCGCGAACAGCGTGCCCGGCGGCGGCTGCCGGCTGAAATAGGTGTGCACGCCATCGAGCACGGCCCCGGCGATGCGACGCTGATAGGCCGGATCGGTCAGGCGGCGCTCTTCGTCCGGATTGGAGATGAAGGCCGTTTCCACCAGCATCGCCGGCATGTCCGAGGTGCGCAGCACCGCGAAGTTGGCGCGTTCCAGGTTCGGCTTGTGGTTGTTGCCGATCCGCTTCAGGCCGCCCAGCACGTGGCTGGCCGCGTCCTCGGAGGCCTTCATGTTGCCGCTCTGGGCCAGGTCCAGCAGCACGTTGGCCAGGGTGCCCTCGGTGCGGTTCAGGCTGACGCCGCCGATCAGGTCGGCCGCGTTTTCCTTGTCCGCCAGCCAGCGCGCGCGCTGCGAGGAGGCGCCCTTGGTGGAGAGCACGTACACCGACGAACCGGTGGCCGCGCGGTTCTCGGCCGCGTCGGCATGGATCGAGATGAAGATGTCGGCCTTGGCCGCGCGTGCGCGCTGGGCGCGCATCGGCAGCGGGATGAACACGTCGGTGTCGCGGGTCAGGTAGGCGCGCAGGCCGGGCGTGGCGTTGACCTGCCGCGCCAGTTCGCGTGCCACCGCCAGGGTGACGTCCTTCTCGCGCTTGCCGGTCGGGCCGATGGCGCCGGGGTCCTGGCCGCCATGGCCGGCGTCGATCGCCACCACCAGCGGGCGCATGCCCGCCTGCATGCGGATGCGCGCCGCGTCGCTGGGCATCACCGGACGCGGCGCCGGCTGCTCGACGACCGGAGCCTGCGCGGCCGGCGACGGCGTCGCCGCCACGGCGCTGGCCGGCGGGTTGGCGGGCGCGCCGGCGGAGACCGCCGGGGTCACGCCCTGGCCATTGAGGATGGCGGCGGGCGACGGCGCAGTGCCATTCGCGGCGACGGGAGCCGGCGCCGGGGAAACCGTGGGAGGCGGCGTGGCCGTCGCCTGCTGGACCACGGCCGCGGTCAGCGCCGCCGTGGCGCGTGCCGCCTCCTGCCGCGCCTCGGCGCCGGTGGCCTGGGGCTGCGGAGAAAGCGCGGCCGCCGGGGCAGCCGGCGACGTACCCGCCACCTGCGCCTCGCCCGGCCACTCGATCAGCAGCCGCGATTCGGCGCCCTGCCCCTGCAGTTGTGGCCGGAACGCCGCCACCGACTCGGCCAGGTCGAACACGACGCGGAAGGTACCCGGCGTCGGCGTGCCGGTGCGCACCGCGGTGACGACGCCAGCGGCGGCGGGCAGCTTGAGTCCGCGCACGGCGGTCGAATCGGGGAAATCGACGACCAGGCGGTTCGGCCCGGCCAGCGAGAGGGTCTTGTAGCTGCCGCCGCCGGCCAGCTGGATCTCGGCGCGGGTACCGGTGGCGCCGGTCTGCAGGGCGACGCTGCGGATTTCGCCCGCCCACGCCGAAGCGCTGGCCAGACAGAGTCCGGCGACGAGGGCAGACAGGGCGGTCAGGCGGCTTCCCGTGGGCATGGGGCGGATTCAATCACCGGAATTGCGTAATTGCAACACCTTTTCCCTTAATAATCCGCAACCTGCCACACTTTCCTTCCGTCAGGCGGCAGGAAGCCCCTGCAAGTGGCCCGATTGCGCCAGGTGCGCCAGCCACGCCTGGCCGGCCGGAGAGCCCGCCTGCAGGCGCGCGCGGCGCCCCTGCCCCTGCATGTCCAGCGCCACCTGAAGGTCCACCGGCGGCAGCGCACCGCTGCCGCGTTCGGGCCATTCGACCAGCCACAGGTCGGCCGTGGCCTCGTCCAGTCCCAGGAAATCCAGCTCGCCGGCATCGCCGATCCGGTACAGGTCCAGGTGCCAGGCCTCCCCCGCCGGCAACGGATAACGCTCGACCAGGGTGTAGGTGGGGCTGCGGATCGCGCCCTGCACGCCCAGTGCGCGCAGCAGCGCCCGCGCCAGGGTGGATTTGCCGGCGCCCAGGTCGCCCTGCAGGTGGATCATCGCCGGCGTCGGCCGGGTCGCGGCCAGCGCCTGCCCCAGCTGGTCGGTGGCCGCGGCATCGGGAAGGAACAGTTCGATCATGGCGGCCATTATGGATTGGCCAGCGCGCGCAGGTGCGGCAGCAGGTCGCGCGGGAGCAGGCCACGCTGCGCCGCGCCGGCGGCGGCGTCGCCGGCCAGCCCGTGCAGCAGCGCGCCGGTGGCGGCCGCGTCGAACGGCGCCAGCCCCTGCGCCAGCAGCGCGGCGATCACGCCGGTCAGCAGGTCGCCCATGCCGCCCACCGCCATGCCCGGGTTGCCCGCGGCGATCACCCGTGGCGGTTGCGCCGGCGCGGCCACCACCGTACCCGCGCCTTTGAGCACGACCACGGCGGAAAAACGTTCCGCCATCGCCTGCGCCGCTGCGAAACGATCGCGCTGGATGGTGGCGGTATCGACATCGAGCAGGCGCGCCGCTTCGCCCGGATGCGGGGTGAGCACCGCCTGCGCCAGCGGACGCGGCTGCTGCGCCAGCAGGTTCAGCGCATCGGCATCGACCACCAGCGGCCTGCCGCCGTCCAGCGCGGCCGCCCACAAGCGTTGCGCCCAGTCATCCTGGCCCAGCCCCGGTCCCAGTGCGACGACACCGGCGCGTGCCAGCAGCGGCGCCAGGTCGAAGGCGTCTTCGACCCCGTGTGCCATCGCCTCGGGGCAGCGCGCCAGCAGCGGCGCCACATGCGCCGCGCGCGTGGCGACGCTGGCCAGTCCCGCACCGCTGCGCAGCGCCGCTTCGGCGCACAGCATCACCGCGCCGCCGCTGCCGTGGTTGCCGCCCACGCACAGCACGTGCCCGGACTCGCCCTTGTGCGTATCGATGCGCCGCGGCGGCAGCTGGGATGGCAGCACCGCCTCGCTCCAGCGTGACGCGGCGGGTCCGATGCCGTCGAAAGCCGCGGCCGGAACATCCAGCCCGGCCAGCAGGCGCTGCCCGGCCCATTCCAGCGCGGCGCCGGTATGCAGCCCGCGATGCGGCACGATGAACTGCAGCACGCGCGCGGCGTGGATCGCCGCGCCCGGCACCGCGCCGCTGGCGGCGTCGACGCCGCTGGGCACGTCCAGCGCCAGCACCGGCGCGCCGGCGGCATTGACCGCGGCGATCAGTTCCGCGACCGCGTCATCCGGCGCGCGGTCCAGGCCGATGCCGAACAGGGCATCGACGATGAGATCGGCTTCGCGCAGGCAATCGCTGGAGAGTTCCACCTGCCCGCCGATGGCCAGGTAATCGGTGCAGGCGCGCTGCGCCAGCGGCGTGCGCGGCGCATGCTCCGGCAGGTGCAGCACCCATACCTGGCGTCCCGACTGGCGCGCCAGCCGCGCCAGCACATACCCGTCGCCGCCGTTGTTGCCCGGCCCGCAGACCACGACGATGCGCCGCGCCTGCGGCCAGTACTGCAGCGCGCACTGCCAGGCGGCCTGCCCGGCGCGCTGCATCAGCACGTAACCATCGCCGCCCAGCGCGGCGGTGGCCTGCGCGTCGATGCGGCGCGCGGCGGCGGTATCGAACAATCCGGCAGGCTGGTTCATGGCCGCGATTCTATACTTGCGCAATGCCCGAGGCCGTTTCCACCGCCGACATGGCGCAGCTGTCGCTGCGCATCCGCCAGTTGGCGCGCGAGGCCGGCTTCCAGCGCTGCGGCATCAGCGGCATCGAACTGCGCGACGACGAGGCCCACCTGGCCGATTGGCTGGGCAAGGGCCTGTACGGGACGATGGAATGGATGGCGCGGCATGGCGCGATGCGCGCGCGGCCACAGGAACTGCTGCCGGGCACGGTGCGGGTGATCTCGGTCGGGCTGGACTATGGCCACAAGGACGATGCCGAGGCCTGGGCCACCTTGAACGATGCCGGGCGTGCCTACGTCGCGCGCTACGCGCTGGGCCGCGATTACCACAAACTGATGCGCAACCGCCTTCAGAAACTGGCCGAGCGCGTCGCCGCCGAAGTCGGCCCGTTCGGGCACCGCGTGTTCGTCGATTCGGCGCCGGTGCTCGAGCGCGCGCTGGCGCGCAACGCCGGCCTGGGCTGGATCGGCAAGCACACCTGCCTGATCGACAAGGAAGGCGGTTCGTGGTTCTTCCTCGGCGAGATCTACGTCGACCTGCCGCTGCCGGTGGACGCGCCGGCCAGCGCGCATTGCGGCACCTGCACGCGCTGCATCGACGTCTGCCCGACCGCGGCGATCATCGCCCCGCACCGGCTCGATGCGCGCCGCTGCATTTCCTACCTGACCATCGAGCACGACGGCGCCATCCCGCTGGAGATGCGCCCGCTGATGGGCAACCGCATCTACGGCTGCGACGACTGCCAGCTGGTGTGCCCGTGGAACAAGTTCGCGCGCCGCACCGACGAGCCCGATTTCCGCGCGCGCAACGACCTGGATACGGCCACGCTGCCGGAACTGTTCGCGTGGGAGGAGGACGAGTTCCTGCGCCGCACCGAAGGCAGCCCGATCCGCCGCAGCGGCCACGAGCGCTGGCTGCGCAACATCGCCGTGGCGCTGGGCAACGCGGCGCCCTCGCCCGCCGCGCGGCAGGCGCTGGAAAGCCGTCTCGACCATCCGTCCGAACTGGTGCGCGAGCATGTGGCGTGGGCGCTGCGTCGCCACGACGAAAACCACGACCCCGCGTAGGAGCGGCTTCAGCCGCGATGGGGCTTTGTGCACTGGATTTTCCGCGCCAGGCGGTAAAGGAGTACCCGGGAAAGCCCCCTTCGCGGCTGAAGCCGCTCCTACGGTGGTCTGCTGCGGTCATGGCATTGCCGCCCGCATGCAGGAACAATAGCCTTCCGTTTTCGCTGCACCCCACATGGACCCCATCCTCACCCCCAGCCAGCTCAACACGCTCGCCCGCGACCTGATCGAGGGCGCGTTCCCGCTGGTGTGGGTGGAAGGCGAACTCGGCAATGTCAGCCGCCCGTCGTCGGGACACCTGTACTTCACCCTGAAGGACGCGCGCGCGCAGGTGCGCGCGGCGATGTTCCGGCCCAAAAGCCAGTGGCTGAAATTCGTCCCGCGCGAGGGCCTGCGCGTGCTGGCGCGCGGCCGCCTCACCCTGTACGAGGCGCGCGGCGAGTACCAGCTGGTGCTGGACCACATGGAGGAAGCCGGCGAAGGCGCGCTGCGCCGCGCCTTCGAGGAACTCAAGGCGCGGCTGCAGGCCGAGGGCCTGTTCGACCCGGAACGCAAGCGGCCGCTGCCGGCCCACGTGCGCCGGCTGGCGGTGATCACCTCGCCCAGCGGCGCGGCGGTGCGCGACGTGCTCAGCGTGCTGGCGCGGCGCTTCCCGCTGCTGGAGGTGGAGCTGCTGCCGAGCCTGGTACAGGGCGAAACCGCGGCCGCGCAGATCACCGCGCTGCTGCGCCGCGCCGATGCCAGCGGCCGCTACGACGCCATCCTGCTCACCCGCGGCGGCGGTTCGCTGGAAGACCTGTGGGCGTTCAACGACGAGCAGCTGGCGCGCGCCATCGCCGCCAGCACGACGCCGATCGTCTCCGCGGTCGGTCACGAGACCGATTTCAGCCTGTCCGATTTCGCCGCCGACCTGCGCGCGCCCACGCCATCGGTGGCCGCCGAACTGCTGGTGCCGGACCGGCGCGACCTCGAAGCACGCGTGCGCCGCCTGCAGCAGCGACTGGCGCAGTTGCAGGCGCACGCGCTGGGCCAAGCCATGCAGCGCGCCGACCGCGCCGCGCTGCGCCTGCAGGCGCAGGGCCCGCAGGCGCGTCTGGCGCTGCTGCGGCACCGCCAGGAAGCGCTGTCCGCGCGCCTGCATGCGTTCTGGCGACGGCAGCTGGAGCAGCGCCGCGCGCGCCTGGCGCATGGCCACTCGGTGCTGCGCGCGGTGCAGCCGGCACGCCGGTTGGAACTGCTGCGCCGGCGCCTGGAAACGCTGGCACCGCGCGCGCAGGCGGCCATGGCGCGGCAGCTGCAGCGCGATGCCCTGCACCTGCGCGGCATCGCCCGTTCGCTGGAAGCGGTGAGCCCGCTGGCCACCGTCGCGCGTGGTTACACGATCCTCACCCGCGCCGACGACGGCGCGCTGGTGCGCTCCACCGCACAGGTACGTGAGGGCGACGCGCTACGCGCGCGCGTGGGCGATGGCGTGGTGGACGTGCGGGTCGTCGCCGGAGAGCAGACCCCGTAGATGCGGGGCTTGCCCCGCATGGGCTTTGCCGATGAAGCCCCGTGCCGGGCAAGCCCGGCACCTACGAGCAGGCAGCCGACGCAACCATGGAGATGCCCGCATGAGCGTCGGCGACGGCGCGGTGGACGTACAGGTCGTCGCCGGAGAGCAGACCTCGTAGATGCGGGGCTTGCCCCGCATGGGCTTTGCCGATGAAGCCCCGTGCCGGGCAAGCCCGGCACCTACGAGCAGGCAGCCGACGCAACCATGGAGATGCCCGCATGAGCGTCGGCGACGGCGCGGTACACGTGTGGGTCGTCGGCACAGAAGCCACGTCACAACAGCAGCCGTAGGAGCGGCTTCAGCCGCGATGGGGCTTTCCCGGCAATGCCCCGTCGCGGCTGAAGCCGCTCCTGCGAGCGTACCGGCAATTCCTCAGTTCGCCTTCGCGCTCTCGCAGAACCGCTGCCGGTACTCCATCGCCTTGGGCATCAGCGCCTGCAGGTTCTGGATGCGGGTGCCGGGATTGGGGTGGGTCGAGGCGAACTCCGGCGGCGCCTGCCCGCCGCTGGCCGCGCCCATGCGCTCCCACAGCGGCACCGCTTCCTCCGGGTTGAAGCAGGCCGCAGCGGCCAGCATCAGCCCCACTTCGTCGGCCTGGGTCTCGTGGCTGCGCGCATACGGCAGCAGGTAGCCGTAACCGAAGGCCGACATCAGCATCTGTTGCTGCTGCGCGTCCATGCCGCCGGCGGCACCGGCCATCTGCCCGATCTCGGTCAGCTTCTGCTGGGCCATGCGCTGCGCGCCATGGCGCAGCAGCGCGTGGGCGATCTCGTGGCCCATCACCACCGCCATCGCATCGGCATTGCGCGCCACCGGCACCAGCCCGGTGTAGACCGCCATCTTGCCGCCCGGCAGGCAGAACGCATTGGCCTGGTCGGACTCCAGCACATTCACTTCCCAGTCGAAGCCCTGCGAGAAACGGTTGGGCGCCTGCCCGTGCTCGGCCGCCAATGCCGCCTCCACCGGTTCGACCTTGGCGATCAGGCGCTGGGCGATCTCGCGGATCTGCCGCGCGACCGGCGTGTTGGGGTCGACCGGCCGCTCCTGCGCCATGATCTGCTGGTAGGCCTGCAGGCCCAGCGCCTTCTCGCCCTCGGCGTCGAGCGTCTTGTCGATCAGCACCTTCTCGCCGGTATACGGGTCCACCGTGCGGTTGCCGAAGTAGTAGCAACCGCCGTAGATCGCAAAGCCGATCAGGATCAGCCAGCGCAGGCCGCCGCCCACGCCGCGGCGGCGTGGATTGCCTTGGTTGCCGAGAGGGTCCTGTCGCATCGGAAGTCTCCGTTGATGGGGTCTTGCTGCAGCGCGCGGCAGCATCGGCCGGAATGAAGCGGGCCCCTGCGGCCCCGACCCGCCATGCCGCCTGCCGTGCAGCGTTTCATTCGTGATAGAGGCAGACGAACAACTGGGGCGGATACCAGAAACTGGTGACGGCGTCGTGCTTGATGGCGACCACCTTGGCATCCGGGTTGCGCGCCAGCCAGTCCGCCACCGTCAACTCGACTTCATTCGGATCGATTTTCCATGTAAGCGAAAAATACGGCATCGAGAAAGCGAACACTTTGACTTTCATGACCTTCCCTGTGAGGCGCGGCGCACCAAGCCTGCCGACCGCGATGGTAGCGCCGCCTCAGATGCCGCGCACCAGCCGGAAGCCGATGCGTGCGCTGGTCACGTCCGAATCCTGCGACAGCCGCCAGGCGGCGCGGGTCTGCTCGGGGGCGTTGGCCCAGTTGCCGCCGCGCACCACGCGCTGCCGGCAGCCCGGGTTGTACCAGGCCGCGCCATCGGCGGGCGCGCGCCGGTAGCTGGCATGCCAGCAGTCGGCCACCCATTCGCTGAGGTTGCCGGCCATGTCGTGCAGGCCCCAGCCATTGGCGCGGAAGCTGGCCACCGGCGCGGCGCCCCAGTAGCCGTCGCCGTAGCCGATGAATGCGTTCTTCCAGTGGCGGCCGCTGGGCGAGACGTCCTTGCTGCCGGTGAAATTGCCGCTGCCCTCCGGCGGTACGCCCGCGTTGCCCCAGGGGTAGCGGCCGCTCGTACCGGCGCGCAGCGCGTACTCGAACTCCGCCTCGCTGGGCAGCCGGTAGTAGCGGCCGGTCTGCGCCGACAACCACGCCGCGTAGGCCTCGGCGTCGCGCACGCTCACGTGCATGACCGGACTGTCCGGCGGCGCCTTGGCACCGTTGTAGCCGGCCCGCCAGTCGGCGCCGTTGCGGCGCACGAAATTGCCGCTGCGCTCGTCGTAGACCACGGAATGCCCGCGCCGGGTCGCGCGCGGGCGCGCGTTCGTCGCCGCCACGAAACGGCCGAATTCGGCCACGGTGACCTCGGTGATCGACATGGCGAAGCCGCGGTCGAAGCGCACGTAGTGCTGGGGGCGCTCGGCGTCGCCGGCGCCCGGTTCGTCGTTGCCGGCACCCATCTGGAAACCACCGTGCGGGACGACGACCATCTGCGGCCCGCGCCCGCCATCCTGCAGGGCATCGGTGAACACCTGGCCGGGGCGGAAGCTGCCGTAGTGCGCGACCAGGTCGATCCGCTGCCGCAGCACCGCCACCGCCGCGTCGCCGGGCACGGCGATGCGCAGCGCCTGCTCCAGCTTCTCGCGCGCGTCCTTGAGCCCCTTGGGCGAAGTGAGGTCGCGCAGCCCGCCATCGCGCAGCGCGGCCAGCTGCGCCGCGCGCATGGCCTCGATGCGCACCCGCGCATCGGCCACCGTCGGCGTGTCCCCGCGCACGCGCGCGGCGCGGCGCAGGCCCTCCAGCGCCGCGTCGAAATCGGCGTGGCCGGCCGCGCTTTCCGCCTGCCGGATCAGTGCGCTTTCCAGCGCCGCCCGGCCCTGCCGGGCGCGGCTGTTGTCCGCATCCAGTTCCAGCACCTGCGCGAAGGCGCCCGCGGCCCCGTCCAGGTCGCCGCCGCGCAGCGCCTCCTCGCCCGCCAGGTTCAGCGCCAGCAGGCGCCGCGCCGCCTCCACGCGCTGCTGCAGCTCCCGTTCGGCGCGCCCCTCCGGCGCCAGGTGGACGAGCACCGCCACCCGCTCGGCGGCTTCGGCCAGCGCCCGGCGCTGTTCGTCCGGCCGCTCCAGCAGCGCGCGCGCCGATGCCAGCAGGCTTGCCCGCGCCTTCTCCAGCCCGCGCCTGGCCTCGCGCTCCTGCGGACGCAGCGACAGCACGGCCAGGTACAGCGGAACGGCATCGTCGGCGGTGCGGTACAGCCGCCCTTCGGCCAGCGCGGTTGCCGCGCGGCGCAGCGCGGCGCGCACATCGTCGGCATGCAGCTCGACCACCGGCGGCGCCCAGGCCGGCAGCGCCACGACGCCGGTTTCCGGCGTCGCCACCGCCTGCGGCTCCAGCGCGGCGATGGCCGGCACCGCCTCGGCCACGACGGGCTGCGGCGCGGACGCCGGCGGCGCATCCTGCCGGCAGGCGGCGCACGCCAGCGCGGCGGACAGGGCCACGCTGGCCAGGGGGCCGGTTGTACGCAAACTTCCTCCGTTACAGGCTTGGCGCGCTCGGGTGCGCTGCGACGTTAGGCTATTCTCGCCTGCCTGGGCAAACCCTGCAGTTGATGGAATACACGTGGCTCACTGGATCAAACACCCGGCGGAACTGGAAGAACGCTACCGCCAGCGCCCCGACCGCATCGGGCTGGACACCGAGTTCATCCGCGAACGCACCTACTGGCCGCAGCTGGCGCTGGTGCAGATGGCGGTGGGCGATGAAATCCTGCTGATCGACCCGCTGGCGCCAGGCATGACCGACGCCCTGCGCCCGTGGCTGGAAGATGCGTCCATCCTCAAGGTCATGCACAGCGCCAGCGAGGACCTGGTCGCGTTCAAGTGCGCCTGCGGCGCGCTGCCGCGCCCGCTGTTCGACACCCAGATCGGGGCCGCGCTGGCGGGCATCGGCGGCGGCATGGGCTACCAGAAGCTGGTCGCGCAGGTCACCGGCGTCGCCCTGCCCAAGGGCGAGACCCGCTCGGACTGGATGCGCCGGCCGTTGTCGGACGCGCAGCTCGAATACGCCGCCGACGATGTCGAATACCTGTTCGCGCTGCACGACGCGATCGACGCGCGCCTGCACGAACTCGGCCGCCAGGCATGGCTGCAGGACGACGCACGCCGCCTGCTGGCGTCGGTGGAGAACGACGAGGCCGAACAATGGCCGCACCTGTCCATGCGCGCGGCGCAGTTCCTGGAGCCGGACGCGCAGCGCCGCCTGCTGCGTCTGCTGCGCTGGCGCGACCAGCAGGCCCGGCACAGCGACCGGCCGCGCAGCTGGATCCTGGACAACGAACTGGCCACGGCGCTGGCGCGCACGCCGCCGTCCGACTACGACGCCCTGCTGCGGCTGTTCGAACGTTTCCCCAAGGCGCCACGCAAGCTGGCGCAGGCGGTGTGGCAGACCCTGCAGACGCCGCTGCCCGACGAAGACCAGGCGCCGCAGGCGCTGGCCGCCACCGACGGCAACAAGGCCATGCTCAAGCGCCTGCAGGATGCGGTGGCCCGCCGCACGGCCGAACTCGGCCTGCCCGACGGCCTGCTCGCCTCGCGCCGGCACCTGGAAGCGCTGCTGGACGGCGGCGACTGGCCGGCCGCGCTCGGCGGCTGGCGCCGCGACCAGTTGCAGCCGCTGCTGCTTCCCCTCTTGGCGCCGGCGCCGGCATCGCGTTAGAATTCGCGGGCCATGTGAAGCAGTCACACGGCTGGCGGGGTCCCACCCTCGTCCAGCGCACTGCGATCACCGTGAAATACGGGGCCATAGCTCAGCTGGGAGAGCGCGTCGTTCGCAATGACGAGGTCGGGAGTTCGATCCTCCCTGGCTCCACCAAATTTCCGTCCTAGACGGTGCGACCAAGGCTGGAAAGACCCGATTTTAAGGGCTTTTCGGCCTTTTTCGTATCCAGCGCAGTCCAGCCCAGACCAGCCAAATCCGGCGGTAAGAGGCGGTAGGTTTGGCGGTAGCCGGGGCACTCCCTTAGCCTGTTACCGTCAAGGAGCTGCCCAATGCCTCTCACCGATACCACCATCCGCAAGGCGAAGCCTGCCGACAAACCGCAGAAGCTGCGCGATGGCAACGGACTGTACCTACTGCTACGACCGGATGGCGCACGCTGGTGGCGCTATGACTACCGTCGCCCCATCACCGGCAAGCGCAATACGATTTCATTCGGCACCTACCCGGAAGTGAGCCTTGCGGGCGCACGCGAGAGGCTTGCAGAAGCACGCCGCCAGCTTGCAGCCAAGATCGACCCAGGCGAACAGAGGAAGGCAGTCAAGGCCGCTGGCGAGGCCGCAGCCGCCAACAGCTTCGAGGTCGTCGCCCGCGAATGGTTCGCCAAGCAGCAGAAAGAATGGAGCACCCAATACGCGGACAAGATCATCCGCCGCTTGGAGAGCGACATCTTCCCGTGGATCGGCAGCCGCCCAGTCGGGACCATCACTGCGCCAGAGCTACTGAAGCACCTGGAGAGGATCGAGCAGCGCGGAGCCATCGAGACCGCCCATCGCGCCCTACAGACCTGCGGAGCGGTCTTCCGTTACGCCGTGAGGACTGGGCGAGCCGACGGCGACCCGACCGGAGCCTTAAAGGGCGCGCTGACGCCGTGGCGCCCCATGCCATTCGCCGCCGCGACGACTCCGGCAGCGGCGACCGCCCTACTAAGGAAGATCGACAGCAGTACGAGCAGGCCGATTGTTCGGAGCGCGCTGCGCCTAGCCCCATTGCTCTTCGCCCGCCCCGGCGAACTTGTCCGCATGAGGTGGAACGAGTTGGACTTGGATGCAGGCCAATGGCGCTACTTCGTGACCAAGACCAAGCGCACCCACATCGCCGTTCTTTCCTCGCAGGCAGTGGAAATCCTGCGCGACCTGTATCCACTTACTGGGCGTGGTGAATTTGTCTTCTCTGGCGGACGTGACCCGCGCAAGCACATGTCCGGCAATGCCATCCTCGTGGCCGCGCGGCGGTGCGGTATCGAGAAGGACGAAAGCACCATCCATGGCTTTCGGCACATGGCGAGCACCCTGCTCAATGAGATGGGCGGCTGGAATCCTGATGCAATCGAATCGGCGCTAACCCACAAGATGCCGGGAGTGCGCGGAATCTACAACCAAGCTCAGTACTTGGATGAGCGCCGAACGATGATGCAGGCTTGGGCGGATTACCTCGACACACTGAAAGCTGACGCCACTAGCAAGGTCGTCCCCTTCAAGCAGAGAGTAGCGCACAAGCAGGCTCTGAACTGAAGTCTAGGCGCTCCCTTGAGCGCCCCACCCTCGCCTATGAACGGATGCTGACATCAACTGGACACCGCACCATTTAGCTAAATACAGCGATAATGCTGGTCACTCGATGCTCTACGGCCGCTATCGACCCGAAGCGGACATCCGCCGGAGCGCACGCTCTGCACCCTGCTGGGTCCGGTTATTGGTCGGCTTGTTAGCCGGACCCAGACGCCCTAGGATCGATTGGTATCAAGGGGATAGCCCACCATGCGGCGCGATATGGATAAGTCGTATAACCGGCGGTCGATCTACGCAGGCAACTGAGAAAAAGAGCATGGCAAAATGCTGGGCCAACTCGTTAGGTGAATGTGACCGGGCGTCTGGAGAGCATATCTTTAGCAACGCCATCTTCAAGGCTGGGTGCTCATGCCCCACCTTGGTTGAGGGTGTCAAAAGAGTCAGAGGCGGTGAGCCAACGCGCGGCGCGGAGAAAGCGAACATCCTTTGCCGACGCCACAACTCCCTACTGAGCCCGCTGGATGAGGTCATTGGCCAAGTAGCTAATTTTCAAGCAGATGCCAACAACGAGAACTTCGACGGCACACTTCTTATTGAGGGAGAGATCCTAGAGAGGTGGCTCCTAAAGACTGTCGTGAACGTTGCAGCAGCTGGTTGGATGGGTCCGGTTAAACTGCAACCATCTGACAGCATAGTCAGATCAATCTTCGGCCTAGCACCCATTCCGGAAAAACTCGGCCTCTATAGCGTCGATGGCATCGATCCAAACCATCGGCCATCTGGCGGGGTGAGCTTCAGCCCGTTGTTCTTCCTGACTCCCGTCGGAATGATCTTGGCTGGGGCCTATGTAACGGTACATGGCATGCCGCTATTAGCTTCGTTCAATACCGATCTTGCAAGCAGATTGGAAAGTGGTGATATGCCAGAGCTTCAGACTAAGTTTTCGCCAGAAGGTCTGCGACATCTTTACCATCCAGGAGCCATCGTAATGTCTAGGCAAAGGGGCAGGCCAGTACACATCGGTCTTAGTTGGGGCGGTGTTCTGCGTTATGCGGATGGGACTACTGCACCGTTCCCGCGCAGTGCAGTAGTATCCGCCACCTAACAATTCATTCAAGCCGACGCCGCTTCGCGGCGCGCCTTAACTCAGGTGTTAGCCAACAGCAGGTAGACTCTCGCATATGCACCAGCGGTCGATTGGGTACAGACGCTCCACTTCAAAATGGTCGCTTAGACCATCTTTAGATGGAGAGAAGCAGGTTCGACTCCTGCCTGGTGCGCCGCGATGAAGCACACGTTGGCTCGAAAGGCGTTCAAGCAACAATTGGGACAAGCGAACCACTTTCTTGTCACAACGTTGGTGGCACTCGATTGCTTGGATAAGAATCCATGGCACGAAGCCGCGGGCCTACACGCCGCTTGGTCTCCGAAGAGTGTGCCCCATTCAATCCAACGATCCCGGATCTTCATCCTGCATTCGTTCCTTGGCACCGCGGTCGACGCCCTCGATGTGTACTTTTCTCTGCTAAACCGAAAGCCCGACTTTATTCAGGACGCGGATTTCTCTCGGGCCCTTCAAGCTTGCGGGCGATCGGTTCACAAGAAGGCCACGGCATTTGCCAGCTGGGTGCTGGGTACTACTGTCGAAGCGGCTCTAGTTGAAGTTTTAATTACCTGGCGCAACAACGTCATGCACGAATTGGCCGACAATCTCGTATCGGGCAGCTCGAAGGACACGCTTGAAAAGCACGCACATGAAATTGCACAGTCCTATCGCGGCTTGAATCCAGAAAACCTCGTAAAGAAGGCGGAGACGGGCGCTGATCTGACCTTTAAAGAAACTGCTTCACTTATCGGCGCTTCGCATAACTTTGTTGCAGCGATTGACGGATACGTTCTGGCGAAACTGGACAGGCCCGCTTTCTATCTCAATCTATTGCGCGAATGGCTGCTGCAGAACCCCGATAACCAGGGTTTTCGCACGCGCCTCTTCGATACTAGGGCCGACCGCTGGGATAGCTTCATGTCAAACTGGGCAAGTAACACCCTTCACGCTTCTCCATTGAGCAAAGCCGATCTCGACTCGATAAAGAAGCTGGTCCCCTCGTTGAAGTCGGCTGTTGGCTAACAATTCGTTCAAGCCGACGCCGCTTCGCGGCGCGGCTTCACTCAAGTGTTGAGTGTCCGGCACTGGCCGGCTTGCGACCCGAAGCGGACTGAAGGGCTTCGTGGACTCAAGGAGAATCAGCCTCTGAAAGGAACGCCCGCGGTGGTGAAGCAAAAACGGACCATGTAGTTCCCAAACCGCTGCTCAATCTCAGTGAGATTGTCGAAACCGCGGCCTGATCGGAAATTTGCAGGAATCCCACTTTGCAGTAGTTTTGCTCTAGCAAGAACACCCCCGGCTATATGGAAGGTATTGCAATAGAAACGCATGCGCAGAGTGTTCTCCGGAGTCAAAACACCGAAAGCGGTTGCATATTCTGGAATCTTTACCCAAACACGCTCGTATGGATGCAAGCTCTCAACTAGCTTGGACAAGCGTTGATCCGCGAGGTTGTGGATCAAATGGTTGTGTGCGAACTCATTTCGAATCTTTTTCAGGCGTGTCGCGTTCAAAGCCTGTTCTTGCGAAATCCATCCAAGCCCAACGGCGACTAGGATTCTTTGTGAGAACGTGGATAGCGGCCCATGAGGCCCGAAGTAGTCTTGTTGCGACTTACTTGATATATCCCAATAGTTGATTAGAGAACGTCGAAAAACATCTTCCAAGAACGATGCTGCCAAGATGCAAAATGTTCTAGAATCACTGACATGTAGAAAACCAGTGAGAGACTCCGCCTCGGCAGCGATACTCGCTTCGAGTTCACTAACGCTCTTTACTTCAACATAACTAGCCTGCAAGGTCTACTCAAGAATTTCGATCGCCCTTGCCCGTAAAGTAGATGCTTCGTCTTTGTCCATTGTAGGCATGAAGATTCTCAAGCAGGTCGCCGTTCATGATAGACCAATCGTAACGACCGCAGCAGATGACATGGCGTTCGGTGGCGGATGCAGTAGAAGTTCTACGATTCCCAGTGCTGTGTCCACTTCTGGCCACCAGGTGCTAAGCGACCCGAAGCGGACTCCAACGGGTGCGCTTGCACCAAGGGCGCGACTTGCTAGGCCGCCTGGCTCTTCCTCTTGATCCGCTCTGCGGTATCCAGTGCACGTCGGAAACAAGGGTGAATCTGTACCTCGTCGAAGCGAGGATGGTGATTTTCCTGAAACGAGTAATGGACACGTGCACCCCCACCGGCACCGCCCGCAACGTAGTCGCCTATAAGACCCGTTTCATACAGGATGCCAATCATCTTATACACATCAGTTGCCTCAACGATTGCGTTGAACCAAGGCTCGTTGATCTGCGATGTGGCGAGGAGAGTGACTACAATTTCGTCCAGATCAGAGCGGCGAAGATGATAGGCCTGGCGAGGAAAATGCGAGCGCCAGGCGGAGAAGAAAGCCTGCAAGCCCGGATATTGATTGGAGAATTCGCTACATAGGTCCGTGAGCTTCCACGTCGAATAGCCGCTTTCCGCAGTCTTCAACGCGATGTCACTTGGCTCCGGCGCGTCAACGCTTTCGGTGTAAGCACGAGCCAATTGCAGCAGTTCTCGCGGTCGATTAAGCGTGCGCTCCACCAACCAATTAACTGTATTGGATGTAGCGACGGTCTCCGGAAAAACACTTCCGAACAGGTCAGTTACGGGCTCTGCCGCCTGTGCAGCTCGATTGAACTGAATGCGCGAGCTTAGGATTTGGATGAGTTGCTCGCGTTCCCAGCGAATCAACTCGATATTTCGGTATTTGTCCGCATGTTGCGTGATGCCCATCAGTAGAGCATAGACATCCTCACGGAGGAAAATCACGGGAAAAATCCTGGCGCTCTTTCCATTTAGAATTGTCGCCGCACGCAGCAGGCCCAGCAGCAACTGGTTCGAGGCGGTCGAGTTATCCCAGCCCTGATCCAGATCATCGAACATTACTACGAACTGCGCGCCACTGGCCGCGAGTTCGAGCACATGATGCTCAAGCGCATCAACATCGGCGATATTGCGTAGCTCTTTCTCAAGGTTTAGCCCGAACTCGCCGAGTTCGCCAACCTTGGCTTTCGTGCGTCTCAGGATCTCGGTGATGTTCTCTAGCATGTCCAGTGACGTGCGGTTAAGCTGCTTCGCCACATCGCGCGCGAACGCCACGCTGTCTGCTGCGTATTTCCCCTTTACATCATGGCCGACCGCTGCCAAACAATCGGTTAGAATCTGCCGCAGCCACGTGTGCTGGAAGAAGATCTCCTGCCCGAAGGCATGCTGCAGGTCACCCTCGTTGAGGATGCTTCGAATAGTCGTGTACTGGGGCGCGACGGAAATGACGAAGGTATTGGGCTGCTCCTCGAAATACGTCTTGAGGCGCGAGCGCAGCGCGCTCTTGCCGGCGCCCTTTCGGCCGATCACGAGCTGCTTCTGCTTGTTGCTAATGCGCCGGAATGCGGTCGAGTCGTAAAAGTACTGGAGCAGGTGCGGGTCGTTCTCGGCGCTGTCAGCACCCCAGTCGATGTCGCTCAACCGCATGCCGTTCCCTCCTTAAATGGACGACCGGATGATGCTGGAAAGCAGGGCGGTGCTGCAACCGGCTGGCGGACGCGTCGACGCATAGCGATTTAGGTGAGCGAGTTCTCCCAGTGCTAACCAATGCGCAGGGCCGATCTGCTCGTACTGAAAGCGCGAGGACGGGATGGCCTAGCAGCTTCGGCAATTTGTGGCCGGGGTGATTCGAGATCGAGGACGCCAGGCCGGCGCTACCGACCTACGAAGCCTGATTTGTCCGCTCTTGGCCGAGAGCAGACGTTTGATCAGAACCAGCGGAATGCCTAGGCGCAACCGGCACTGATGCTCAACTGAACCAGAATCTGCATCCATGCTCTCGCGATTCAAATAATTGGCTTACTACCCATTGCCCGATGCAACAAAACGAATGACTCGCGGGCCCGCACGAGCCCCAGCCTTATCTCCGTGATGGAGTCCACGGGCTTATCCATGTAGAACGCCACATCGTCAGGCGATCCAATCATGCCTTCCAGCACCTCAAGCTGCGCCCCCGCAATTAGTGGGTTTGCTACCTTGCCGCAACTGAGGGAGTCTGCGAGGCTCTTGAGGCAAATTGCCATGAAAAAGGCCTTCTCTGCGGCATCAGCTCCCGCTTTCGCCGCGACGAAATCCGCTTTTGCCTTCACCGCTGAAGCAAGTGCTTCCACGGCATTGATACTTTGGCGGAACCTCCAGAAGCTCCAGAGGTAGCGCACAAGCCAAAGGCCCACTGCGCATACTGCGACCGTTCCTATGAACTCAAGCATTGCGCCTCCTGCGGCAACGACATCTGTATCGTTTGGCGACTACTGCTGACCGGGTGAGCCGGTGCACTGGAACTCGACTGTGACGCGTCTTGATCCGCAGTTTCCGAAGCCCCGGCGTGACAGGCACTCTGTGCTTTGCGATCCGAATGGTTCCGCCCCTCTGTAGCCCCAGTTCTTGCACTTCTGCTCGGCAAGCTGGATTGCCTGCTGCTCACTCATGTCGAGGCGTTGGAACTCGTTGCGCTCGTACGAAAGCGCGACAACGCCGTCGGCTCGGCTGGCCTTGGTCACAAGCCAGTCTGCATGAGTAGCGCATGCACCGAGAAGAAGCGCGGCTCCGGCCACGCTGCAAAGCTTCAACTTCATTACTGGTCCCCTTTGTGCAGGAGTTGTTGCGGAGGCGAGCGCTGACTCCGCTCGGATCGGATGATAGGACGACCAAGCCCCGAATGTCACCCATAGAGGGTGAACTCATAGGGCGTGGTCCGATAGAGGGCGCATCGGCATCGTTCTCCAATACTGGAGGAAACGATGCCCACCGATCCGCGTGTCCTATTCGGACTGCGACTAGCCGAGGTCAGACGAGCCCGAGGACTCTCCCAAGAGCGCCTCGCGCTGGAGAGCGGGATTGCACGCAGCTACCTGGGGGGCGTCGAGCGGGGGCAGCGCAACATTGCGCTGTTAAACATCCACCGCCTCGCCGAGGCACTGGGCGTACCTCCGGCCTCTTTGCTAGAGCCTCCATCCGAGGACAAACACAAGCGAGCGGCGCCCCCACCTCCCTAACTAGCTGATTTATATAGGCAGCGCGTTTTGGTACCCATACGACAGAGAAAAGCTCTCTCGTCGGCGCGCCTAGCCTAGGAAAATCCGCTCCACGATGCCTACGTATGCGCGTCTCCCGTGACCTAACATGGAGACAGCAATGAATTACGACGCCACGCTTGAGCTATTCAGGCGCAGCCCTCAACAGCTTCTACCCATCGGCAACGTTCGGCTCGCTGACGCTTTGCAGCCCAGGGTGGCCCGCATCGTTCCGATTCGGGACAAGGGCCGGATCGAGCAGGCCCGTGAACAGCACATCGCCACCCTTCGACTAGCGCTAGAAGCATCGGAACAGACACAACTTGACCCGGTATGGATAGCGGACATCCGGCATGCAGAACCTGTAGCCCCTGGCTTGTACCTCGTAGACGGACACCATCGCCTGGCCGCCTATAGACAGGCTCGTCGAGATGCGATTCCCGCGAACATCTTGCCGATGGACTGGCATGCCGCCGTCGCCGTCTCGAAGCTGGTGAACTGCACTGGCAGATCGCTCGCCCTCCACAAAGAGCAGTGCCGCGATGCGGCTTGGCAGTACCTTGCGATCCTGACACACCGAGGCGCCAACGGGCTTCCAAAGGGTGAGTCGTTACGCTTGGTCGCAGGCCGATTCGGCATCAGCAAGAACACGGTCAGCAGCATGCTGACTTATCTGCCCCGAGTGGTGCCTACGGAATTCCATTCGCTGGCGATTGATCCTGGCACTGGTTGGCCGAGGTGGCGATACGTGCGGGAGGCCAACAGCCCGTGGCAGACAAGCTTGCCCTCCTCCGACCAGCAGCAGCTAGACCGGGATGCGGAGAGAGTCGCGCGCAATATCGTCAAGCTGGTGGATGGCTCATCCCCAGCCGTACGCGCCAGAGCGCTTGAGATGCTGGCAAACGACGAGGTGGATGCCACCGATCAACTTGCGTCGGTGGAACTGCTCGCTCGCTTCAGTCCTTCACCATGCCTGCCCTGTCCCAATTGACCCATCCGCTGTCCCAGCGCAACTAGCTCATCTGGACACCTGACAGCCCGGACCCGCGCTCGGCCGCTTTGCCGGGAAGAGCAAACCAGATTTTGCTGCGCAATTGCGCGGCACCCACTCCAACCACTGAAGGTCCCATCGCCCCCGTGCCCCTCCGTCAGATGAGGCCGCCCGGCGATAGGCGTCACCTACCCAAGGCTCGCTGCGCACCTGTGCAGCGGGCCTTTCTCATTTCAAGGAAGCCATGACGACTCAAACACAGACGACACCGCCGTATCACTTCATGCGCTTGCCTGAGGTAATCGCTACCGTCGGCGTGAGCAAGTCCACACTCTATGCTTGGGCGGCTGCGGGCAAGTTCCCGAAGCCAGTACAATTCCCCGGCGGCAACATCGCCGCCTGGGTGTCCACTGAAGTGGCGGCATGGATGGGCGCAGCGGTCACCGCGCGCGATGCTGGGCATAGCCTAGCCACCTGATGCTGGCGGTAACTATGGCGGTAACAGCCAAAAAGATAACTCCATAACCCCTTGCATTACAGTGGGTTGCGGATATTATTTCGGGGACCCTGGCCCACCAAACAGAAAACCCCCGGGTATCCCCCGGGGTTTTTTCTTGTGCCGGCCAAGCCCGTCCAGCGCCATCGGCCAACGGTTCAGGCCGCCGGCGCGTGGAACTCGACCCGGTTGCGGCCGCCGCGCTTGGCCGCGTAAAGCCGCTCGTCGGCGTTCTTGAATACGGCGGCGACATCCTGGCCGCTCTCGGGCCAGCCAGCCACGCCCAGCGAGACGGTCACCTGCCCGACCGGCGGCATGCTGGCCTGCTCGACCTGGCGGCGGAGCCGTTCGGCCACCTGTGCGGCGCTGGCCACCGACGCGCCGGGCAGCAGCAGCAGGAATTCCTCGCCGCCGACGCGGCACGGCACGTCGTCCGCGCGCGAGACGTCCTGCATGTGCATGGCCAGCTGCTTGAGCACCAGGTCGCCGACATCGTGCCCCCACGTGTCGTTGACCTGCTTGAAATGGTCGATGTCCAGCGAGACGACCGCGAACGGGGTCGCCTGTTCCTGCAGTTCCTGCAGCCTGGCCTGCAGGTGGCGGCGGTTGCCCAGCCCGGTCAGCGGGTCGGTGTTCACGTCCTCGCGCAGTTTGCTGATGCTCTTCTGGAACAGGCCGATGCCGAGCAGCATCGCCTTCTTCAGCTCGCGCGATTCGAAATACCAGGAGTGCACCGAACGCAGGTGCTGCGGGGTGCCGGGCTGGTCCATGGCGCGCGCACCGTCGGCAAGCATGTGCAGCGGGCGGGCGATGACGCGCGCGCACCACCACAGCAACAGCACCGTGGCCGCGGCCAGCGGCAGCGTCTTGAAGAACACCGTGCGCATCAGCGAGGTCAGCGGCGCCAGGGTGACGTCGCGCGGGCGCTGGGCGATGACGCCCCAGCCGGTCGCGGCGACCGGCGCGTAGCCGGCCAGCATCGGGATGCCCTTGCTGTTGACGACCGCGGCCGTGCCGCTGCCGCCGCGCACCACGTCGTCGATCGCGCGGTTGCCGCGTATCACCTTGCCGACGCGCTCGCTGTCGGGGTGGTAGATGACCTGCCCGTCGCGGTCGACCACGAACAGGTAGGAACCGTCGTGGTAGAAGTGCTGGCCGAGCAGGCGGTCGAGGATGTTTTCCTTCTGCAGGTGGATGGCGCCGCCGATCGCGCCGAGGAAACCGCCCTGCGGATCGCGGATCGGGCTGACCATCAGCACGATGAAATTGCCGGTTGCCGAGAGGTACGGCTTGCTGATCAGCGGCGCGCGCGAACGGATGGATTCCTTCACCGCGGCGCTGGCCAGGATCCTGCCCTGCAGCTGCAGGGTTTCCGGCGAGGTCGCCAGCACCTTGCCGGTATCGTCGAAGATGACGATGGAATTGAAGCTCTTGCTCATCAGGCGCAGCCGCGCCGCTTCGGTGCCGAGCCTGTCGGCGTCGTGCATCTGCCCGGACAGGAGCTGCGCGGTGTACTCCAGCTGCAGCTGGGCCGACTGGATGAAATCGTCGGTGCTCTTGGCGAGCTTGGTCGCGTAGGCCAGGTTGCCGTCCAGGGTGCTGTCCATCAGCTGCTGGCGCTGCACCTGGTAGCTGGCGTAGAGCGTGTTGGCGAACGGCAGGAAGGCGCCGAGCAGGGCCAAGGCCAGTATCAGCTTGCGCAGGTCTATCGCCATCGTCGCCCTCCCCGCGCCCCGGCCTGCGGACTGGCTGGCGCCGTGGCCACTGTAGCCCAACGGCCCGTCGCCAGATACCTGAGCCATCACACAACCGGCAGCGCCCGTGCAAATGAAAAGGGCCTGCATTTCTGCAGGCCCTTCGGATTCGTGGTGGCCGGGGAGGGAATCGAACCCCCGACACGGGGATTTTCAATCCCCTGCTCTACCAACTGAGCTACCCGGCCACTTTGTTTTCGCGACGTTCCCGCCGGCGAGGACGCGCATGATACGGGTGTCTTCCGGTTTCGGCAAGCGTCATGCGGAAGTTTTTTCGCGGCGACGGCGACGGCGCTTCCGGGGCGTGCCGCCGCCGCGTTGCCGACGCGCCACGGCGGCGTCCGCGCGCCTGCAACGGCAGGACGCACGAGGTCTGTCGACAGCCGTTGGTCCACGACGCGCTGCGATGGAGGGCGGCGCCTTTGGGACCTCGCGTCGGTGGCCCAGAGGGTCGCCGCGGGGACGGCGGCAACAAAACCTTTACTTCGCGTTGCGCCGCTTTGCATAGCCTGCGTCCGACCCACGGAGGCCAGACCATGCACCCTCGCCTGCTCCTGTCGTTGCCGCTGTCGCTGCTGCTCGCCACCACCGCGTTGGCGGCATCGCCGGTCGAATCGGTCGAACGCTTCGACCTGGACCGCTACGCCGGCCAGTGGCACGAGATCGCGCACCTGCCGGTGTCGTTCCAGAAGAAGTGCGTGGTGGACATCACCGCCAGCTACCGGCTGCGCGCCGATGGCCGCATCAGCGTGCTCAACCGCTGCCGCACCGCCGGCGGCACGATCCAGGCCGAGGGCATCGCGCGCCCGGTCGCCGGGCATCCGGGGCGCCTGCAGGTCCGCTTCGCGCCGGACTGGCTGTCGTGGCTGCCGTGGGTGTGGGCGGACTACTGGGTGATCGCGCTGGACCCGGATTACCAGTGGGCGATGGTCGGCGAGCCGGGGCGCGACTACCTGTGGATCCTGTCGCGCACGCCGTCGATGGACGGCGCGCTGCTCGAACGGCTCAAGCGCCAGGCCACCGATATGGGCTACGACCTGGCGCCGCTGAAGGTGATGGCACCCCTGCAGTGATGCCGGTCAATGCCGGCACTACGGGGATGCATGGGAAGGCCCACTGAGTCAGGGTGCGCGCCACTGCGCGAAGCGCGAACGGCGAAGCCGGCCCGAAGGGCGAGCCGCTTGCGGCGGGTCAAGGCGCGGGTCGTAGCGAGCGAAAGACGGGCCCCACGGTTTGCAACGCAAACCGTAAGGCGGCAGCGCACAGCGATGGCGTGTCTACTTGCGCCGGTAGTCCAGCGGCGGCGCGTCGCGCTGCAGCAGCGGGACGTAGCGGAATTCCGCGCCGCGCCGCCGCTCGAATTCGTCCTTCGCCCCGCGCACGCTGTCCGGCGACTGGAACAACCGCACCGCGGCCAGCGCCAGCGCCCGGGAAGCGTTCAGAGCGCCCTTGGCGCCGATCGGCGCCCCCGAAGCCGCCACCGCCTGCCAGCTGTGCGCCGGCGTGCCCGGCACCCAGGTGGCGGTACCCAGGCCGACGGTCGGCACGTTCCAGCTGACGTCGCCGACGTCGGTCGATGCGCTGCTGGCGGCATCGGCGCGGTACGGCTGCACCTGCATCGCCGTCTCCAGCGGTGGGCGCCGCTCCAGGCTCTGCTGCAGCGTCTCGGCGAACGCCCTCTCCTTCGCGTCGTAGCGCACGCCGCCCACCTGCTCCAGCGCCGCCTGCATCACCTGGCCCAGCGTGTCGTTGGGCAGCAGCGAGAACACGCCGCCGGTCTGCTCGAACTCGACCGTGGTGCCGGTGCCCAGCGCCGCGCCGTCGGCGGCCCTGCGCAGGCGCTCGAACACCTCGCGTACCACCGCCGGATCGACGTGGCGCACGTAGTAGTAGGCCTCGGCAAGGTCCGGCACCACGTTGGGCGCGCTGCCGCCGTTGCTGATCACGTAGTGGATGCGGGTGCCGTCGGGCACGTGTTCGCGCATCAGGTTGGCCATGTGGTTGAAGGCCTCCACCGCGTCCAGTGCGGAGCGGCCGCGGTCCGGGGCGATGGCCGCGTGCGCGGCGACGCCGTGGAAGCGGAACTTGCCGCTGATGTTGGCCAGGCTGGTGCCCTGCGCGGCCGAATTCTCCGCCGACGGATGCCAGTGCAGCACCACGTCCACGTCGTCGAACAGACCCGCGCGGGTCATGTAGACCTTGCCCGAACCGCCCTCCTCGGCCGGCGTGCCATACAGGCGCACCTCGCCCGGCGTGCCGCTGGCCTTGAGCCACTGCGCGATGGCGCGCGCGGCGCCGACCGACGCCGCACCGAACAGGTTGTGGCCGCAGGCCTGGCCGGCGTCCTGCCCGGCGATGGGCATGCGCACCGGCTCGGCCGCCTGCGCCATGCCGGGCAGCGCGTCCATTTCCGCCAGCAGCGCGATCACCGGGCCGCTGCCGCGCGTGCCGTAGGACGCGACGAACGCGGTCGGCATGCCGGCCACGCCGGCCTGGATGCGGAAGCCGGCAGCGCGCAGTTCCTGCTGCAGCAGGCGCGAGGAGCGCTCCTCCAGGTAGCCGAGTTCCGGCTGCTGCCACAGCAGCCGGCCGACCTCGGCCTGGCGAGTGGCGTAGGCATCGAGGTGGGCGAGCACGTCGCCCTCGCCGGCCGTGGCGCCGGCGGCAAGTGTCGCCAGCAGCAGCAGCGCGCCGGCAAGCAGTCCCTGTTTCATCGCCTGTCTCCGTTCCTGCCGGACTCCAGAAAATCCTGGGCCGGACAAAGCCTTCAGACCCGAGGATTCCGGCAGGAGCGACTTCAGTCGCGAACCGGGCTTTGCCGGGAAAGCCCTGTCGCGACTGAAGTCGCCCCTACGTGGGTTGTGTACTCAATAGAAACCGACGTTGTCGACCTCGAACCAGATCTTCTGGCCGGCCTCGCCACTGGCGGAGAACACCAACTGCTGCACGTCGTCGCCCTTCCATTCGGCCAGCGGCCCCTTGGCGCGGTAGGGCGGCTGGCCCTGCAGCGCGCTGAAAGGGATCTCCACCGTGCGCCACTGGGGTGCGGCGTCGATCGGCGCCAGGAAACGGCGGTCGCCCAGCGCACGCGCCTCCAGCCGCAGCGACGGCGCGCCGCCGCGCACGTCGAAGCGGATGCCGCGATAGGCACGCACGTCCACCGGCGCGACCGAACCACGGCTCAACGGCAGGATCGCCGCGGCATAGGCGGTCGGCTTGGTCGACAACCGGGCCTGCACCGACAGCGCGTTGCCACCGCTCTCGCGGGCCACGACCTCGCTCACCTGCACGGTGCGGTCGTTGCCGCCGTCGGCTTCGTCGATGCGCAGCGTGTCCAGCGCGGTGCGTCCGTCGGCGCGCTCGAAGTCGTCGACCAGCGCCGCCACAGGCTGCGCCGGCAGCGACAGCGCGCGGTTGCCGGCCGGCAGCACCGTGCCCTTGCCGTGCACCTGGCGCCCCGCCACGTAGACCTGCCCGGTATTGCGGATGTCGCCGATGCGCTCCCACGGCCGCCCCTTCACCAGCAGCAGGTCGGCGCGCTTTCCGACCTCGATGGTGCCGCGGTCGTGCACGCCCAGCGCGCGGGCGCTGTGGGCGGTGCCGGCGAGCAGCGCCTCGGCCGGGGTCAGCCCGGCATCGACCAGCAGTTCCAGCTCGCGCAGGGTCGAGGCGCCGTGCGGCGTGCCGGTCATGCCGGCGTCGGTGCCGACCACCACCGGGATGCCGGCATCGTGCAGCGCCTTGACGTTGTGCAGGGCATTGGCGAAGTTGCTCTCGCGCTGCCGCAGCACCTCCGGGCGCGCGCCGGTCCTGCCGCTGCCGTCCACGCGTTCGGGCAGGTAGACCGCCAGCGACGGCGCATAGGCGGTGCCGTGCTCGCGCATCAGCCGCACCAGCTCCTCGTCGGCCGGGCCGTCCTGCACGCTGTGCGCGATCACGTCCACGCCGGCGCGCGCGGCCACCTTGCCGCGCTTGACCATCACCGTGTGGGTGAGCACCTTCAGGCCGTGCCTGTGCGCCTCGTCCACCAGCGCGGCCAGGGTCGCCTCGTCCATGCTGCTGTTGTCGGCGGCGTTGGAATAGCGCCAGCCGTCGGTGAAGGCCTTGATGAAATCGGGCTTGTAGGCGGCGACGGCACGCACGCCGGCGCGCGCGGCCTCGGGCGAGTTGACCCAGCGCGTGGTGTTCTCGTCGCCCCAGTCGGCGCCGTGGCCCAGCGGCGTGCTCATGCGCGCGGCGAACTTCACGTCCGGCGCGGCGATGTCGGCCAGCCACGCGCGGCGCGGCGCGTAGGCCTCCGGCGGCTCGTGGAAATCGCTGACCGTGGTGACGCCGGCGGCCATGTACAGGTTGGCGATCTGCGGCAGTTCGGCCGGGCGCGCATTCGGCGTCCAGTGCGTGTGCAGGTCGAACAACCCGGGCAGCAGCGCCTGCCCGCGCGCGTCCACCACGCGCGCGCCCTTGGGCGCGGCGAGTCGCTCGCCAGCGGCGGCGATCGCGGCGATCTTCCCGTCCTCGACCAGCACGCTGGCCGGGTAAGCCGCGCGCCCGGTGCCGTCGAACACCATCGCGCCGCGGATCAGCAGCGTCTTGTCGGCGGCGGTGGCGGCCACGCAGGCCTGGCCGGTGGAGAGCAGCAGCGCGGTCAGCGCCGCGAGCGCGCGGAGGCGCCGGTTGTTCCCGTTCATGTCGTCAATCCGGAGTCATTGCATGGAATGCGCCGCGCGCGGCGCGCTTTCGGGCGTGCGCAGGCGCACCACCTTGCCCTGCTGTTCGACCACCAGCCCCAGGCTCAGGGCCACGCTGTGGGCGAAGCCGAGCGGGTCGCTGGCCGAGTACAGGCCGACGATGCGGCGGCTGCCGACCACCGGATCGTCGATGACGATGCGGGTGTCGCTGTAGCGCAGGAACTGCGCGGCCGCCACCGAGAGCGTGTCGCCGTTGAAGGAGAGCATGCCCTCGCGCCAGGCCAGCTGCTGCTCGAGGTCCTCGCTGGGGACGGCCTCGATGCGGATGCCGTGGCTGCGGTTGGCCAGCGCGCGGTAGTTGGCCAGCAGCCGCGCCGGCGCGACGGCGCCCTGGGTATCGGCCACGTCCACCACGCCCTCGCGCACCAGCACCTCGACGCCGCCGCTGCGGCGCTCGTTGAGGCTGACCGCGAAGCTGGTGCCCACCGCGGTCACGTCGGTTTCCTGCGCCCGCACCACGAACGGGCGCCCGGGGTTCTTGGCCACGTCGAACAGCGCCTCGCCCTGCAGCAGGGTGATGTTGCGGCGCGCGTCGGTATAGCGCACGCGCACCTGCGAGTCCGAATCCAGGGTGATCGCCGACCCGTCCTGCAGCGGCACGCGCAGGATCTCGCCCTTGCGCGTGGCGTAGTACTCGGCATCGTCGTCCTGCCGGTGCACGCCGATCGCCAGCAGGCTCAGCGCCGCGGCCAAGCCGGCCGCCCAGCGCAGCACGCGCCGCGGGCGCGCGAAGCGCGGGCGCGGCGCGGGCTTCTCCGCCGCCGGCGCCGGGCCGGCGGACAGCGCGCGGGCACGGCCGGTACGCGCCAGCACCGCATGGGCCCGCGCGTAGGCGCCGAAATGGCGCGCGTCGGCCTGCAGCCAGGCATCGCGCGTTTCCGCCTCCGCGGCCGTCAGCGGCGCGCGGTCCTCGCGCGCCACCCAGGCCGCGGCGATATCGTCGATGCTGCGTTCATCGTGTGCGCGCATGTCGCGTTCCTCCGGCTCCGAGCCTGTCCCTGCCCTCTTCCACGTCCTCTCCATCGCGCTTCATCGAATCCATCAATACCCGGATTCCCTTGCAGATGTGTTTCTCCACGGTGTTCTCGCTGATCCGCATGCGCGCGGCGATCTCGCGCTGCGAATAGCCCTCGACCCGGCGCAGCACGAACGCCTCGCGGCATTTGCCGGGCAGGCTGTCGATCAGCGCGCCGATCCGGGCCAGTTCCTGGCGCGAGGACGCGGTCCGCTCCGGACACGCCTCCTCGCCGCTGCAGGCCACCCGCTCGATCTCGGCCACCGCCTCGATCGACACCACCTGCGCGCGCCGCAGCTGCTGCAGCACCACCGACTGCGCCACCGAGTACACGTAGGCGCGCGGCTGGCGGACGTGGGAGACATCCGTCATCGCCGCCAGGATGGCGTAGGTTTCCTGGATCACGTCGTCCACGTCCTGGTGCACCGGCAGCCGGCGCTGCAGCCAGTCGCGCAGCGCCGGTTCGCAGGGCAGCACGTGTTCGGCCAGCCACAGCGCCCGCCCGGCCGCCATCGCCGCGCTCATGCCGCGCCTCCCGCTGCGCCCGGCCGTGGCCGGGCGCTGTCGCATGCGCCGTACCGTTCCATCAGAACGCCTTGGTCACGTTGATGTACCAGTAGCGCGGCGTGGCCGAGTACAGCGTGGACAGGTAGCCGCGCGAATCGGCCGACACCGGCGGGCGGCGGTTGTCGATGTTGTTCACGCCCAGCTTGATCGACGTATCGGACAGCCAGCCGTCGCCGGCGAGGTTGTATTTCACGTGGCCGTTCCAGAAGGTGCTGGAACCGGGCTCCCAGTAGCGGCCGTCCGGGTACTGCAGCGCGGTGTCGTAGAAGTTGCCGACGTAGCGCGCGCTCAGGCCGGCCTGGAAATTGCCCAGGGTCCAGTTCAGCGTGCCGCTCCATTTCCACTTCGGCTTGCCGTCGACCATGATCAGGTCGCCGCCGCCGCCGATCGAGGTGGCGGCGTTGATGATGCCGGCCTCTCGCGCGTCCAGCAGTTCCTGGATGGCCGGCGAGACTTCGCGGTAGTACTCGATCAGGCGGGTGCCGTTGAGCGCCAGGTTGAAGCGGCCGGCGGCCGTTTCGGGCGAAACCCAGTTCAGGCCGAAATCCACGCCGCGCACGGTCTGCGGCAGCAGGTTGACGTACTGGTCGAGCACGTACAGCACCTGGCCGGCCGGCGCCAGGCCGGTGCCCTCGAAGCGGGCGATGTCGTCGGCGTTGGGATCGGCGCGGATCACGTTGGGGTTGCTGCCGCCCTGCACCCGCATCACGTAGTCCAGGATCAGCGCGTTGCCCTCGCCGAAGATGCCGATGATGCCTTCCTGCTTGTACTTGTAGTAGTCCAGCGACAGGCGCAGCCGGCCCATCGCCTCGGGCAGGAACTTCGGCTCGAACACGATGCCGGCGCTGGTGTTGTCCGAGGTTTCCGGCTTCAGGTCCGGGTTGCCCGAACGCCGCGCGGCGGTGCTGTAGCTGTGCGCGCAGTCGCTGTACTTGGCGATGGTGCCATTGCGCAGTTCCGCCTCGCACTGGATGTGGTCGCGCCGCGAGTTGGCGCGGGTGATGACGGTGGCGTTGACCTGCTCCAGGTTCGGCGCGCGGAAGCCCTGCGACCAGGAGGCTCGCAGGCTCAGGCCGTCGAGCACTTCCCAGCCCAGCGCGACCTTCGGCTTGGCGACGCTGCCGAAATCGCTGTAATGCTCGGCGCGGCCGGCGATCTGCATGTCCAGGCTGCGCACCAGCGGGATGTCCCAGTCGCGCGACACCAGCGGCACGTACAGTTCGGCGTAGACGCCGCCCACCGAGCGCGAGCCCTGCGTATCGGGCGTCGGGCTGACGCCGTACTGGTCGGTGGGGTATTCCACGCCGGAACGGCTGTGCCAGGTGATCGTGCCGTCCAGGCGTGGGTCGCGGTCGTCCAGCTGTTTCTCGCGGCGCGCTTCCACGCCCATCGCCACGCCCAGCTCGCCGGCCGGCAGTTTCAGCAGGTCCGGGCGCGAGGCCTTGAAGTCCCAGAGCATCAGCGTGCTCTCGCTCTTGCGCACCGATTCGTACATGACCGAGTCGATCGCCGCCTGGCTGTTGCCGGCGCCGAACGGGTTGTAGGCGTCGGGCGTGGAGCCGGCCATCGAGGCCTCGAACAGCGTGGCGCTGACCGAATTCTGCGAATCGCGCACCTTGGCCTGCGAATACAGCAGCGCGCTTTCCCAGTCGAAACCGTAGTGGAAGCCGCGCAGGCCACCCAGCACGCGCACCTGGGAGTTGTCGACGGTGACGCGGGTGGGCTCGTCGAAGCGGTAGTTGCGGATGACCACGTCCACGCCCTCGTCGGGAATGTTCAGGCCCGGCAGCCGGTTCGGATTGAGCGAACCGTCGGGCAGGTACTTCGCGCCGAACGGGTTCCAGTAGCCGCTGGCCGCCACCGTCGCCGGCAGCGAGGCGATCGAGTTGACCGGCTGCTGCAGCGAACGCGAGCGCGAGCGGTAATAGCCCAGCTCGCTGAAGAAGCCCACGCCGTTGTCGAAGTCGTACTTGCCGGTGGCGAACAGGTTGACGCGGTCCAGGTCCGGCTGGAACGTCACCGGGATGCTCTTGTTGGCGTCGTACCGCGTGTTGCGGTCGGCGCCGGAGGTCGCCGCCGAGCCGGACTGCATGCAGACGCCGTCGCTGATCGTGACCGCGCAGCCGTCGTTGCCGTCCGGCTGCACGTGGAAGAAACCGGCCGCCGTGGTCAGGGCCTTGCCGTTGGAGCGGATGACGCCCGGATGCTTTGCGGTGAACTGGCCCCAGCGCCCGGTGGTCGTGCGCAGGTCCAGCGCGTTGGAACCATCGAACTCGGTGCCTTCGAAATCGAACCAGCGCAGGTGGGTGTTGGTCCACGACTGGTCCCAGGAATCCAGCCCGGTGCTGTCCTGGTAGTTGTAGGCGACGGTGACGTTGCCGCGCATGTCGGCGAAGTTCCTGCCCCACAGGCCGTTGAGGCTGCGGTCGCGCAGCCCGGTGCCCTCGCCGAAGCCGTACTGCACGCTGACCGAGCCGCCGTCCACGTCGTCGCGCAGCACGTTGTTGACCACGCCGGCCACCGCGTCGGTGCCGTAGATCGCCGACGCGCCGTTGAGCAGCACGTCCACCCGGCGCAGGTTGGCGACCGGGATGGTGTTGGCGTTGTAGGTCAGCACCGGCACCAGCTGCTCGTCGGCCTGGCTGGTGGGGTGGACCACGGTGCGGCGGCCGTTGATCAGCAGCAGCGTGTTGCCCACGCCCAGGCCGCGCAGGTTCATGGAGGCGATGTCGCCGCGCGCGTAGTTGCTGCTGTTGGTACCGAAGCCGTTGCGGAAGGTCACGTCGCCCATCTGCGGGATCGAGCGGAACAGCTCGTCGCCGGAGACCGCGCCGGTGGCCTCGATCTGCTCGGCCTGCAGGCCGATCACCGGCAGCAGGGTTTCCGAGGCCGCCACGCCCTTGATCTGGCTGCCGACCACCGAGACCTGGTCCAGCGTATTGACCTTCTGGCTGGCCGGCTCGGCCTGCTTCGGCGCCGGCACCGGTTCCGGCTCGGCGGCCTGTGCCACCGCCAGGCCGCCCAGGCCGCCGAGCGAGGCCAGCATCGGCGCGGCCGCGCGCAGGGTGATGGTGCGGCCGTCGTCCGAGGCGACGGTGAGCCCGGTGCCGTCGAGCAGGCGGTTCAGCGCCTGGCGGGCGTCCATCTGCCCCTTCAGCCGCCCCACCTGGATGCGCCCTTCATCGCCCATCGCCGCCGGGGCGATGATCTGCAGGCCCGCCTGACGGGCGAACTCGGGCAGCACGTTCTCGATGCTGCCGCCTTCGATGTCGAACTGCGGCGGCGCGGCGAACGCCGGCATGGCCACGCACAGCGCCACGGCGGCCAGGCCGCCGCGGATCGCGCTTGCCAGCGGCAACAACTTGAATGAACGCATTGATGAACCCCTCTCCGGATAGATGCGAATGCGGCGACTTTGTCGGTCTCCTGACATGCCTAGATGGGCGGGCGGAAAAGTTCCGCCATCCTTCGCCACCGGCGCCCCGCGGCCACGCCCGCCATACGGCGTAGTATCCTTTGGGCGATCCCCTCCGGACCCGAGGACCGAGCAGTATGCGTTTTCGCCCACAGTACGTCCTGACCGCAGTTCTCACCCTTGCGCTCGCCGCCTGCGGCGGCGGCGTGGTGAAACGGGTTTCCGAGCCCGCTGCCGGCATCCAGCAGCTCACCGTCGGCAACGACGGCAGCTGGGACGTGGAGCTGCGCCTGCGCAACTACAGCTCGATGCCGATGCGTTTTGACGACATCGCGCTGGAGATGAAGGTGGGCGACGAAACGGCCGGCACGCTGAAGGCCGCGCCCGGCCTGTCGATCGGCCCGGAGTCGGCCGACGTGGTCAAGGTCCGCCTGCAGCCCAGTTCGCCCGCCCGCATCGTCATGGCCGACGCCCTGGCCGGCGGCCGCTCGCTGTTCTACGAACTGGAAGGCACGGTCAAGGCCACGCCCGAAGAGAAGAAGCAGCGCAGCTTCGAGGTGGACAGCCGCAACAGCCTGAACCAGGCGCCCGGCCTGCCCGGCGTGCTGCGCTGACCCGCTTCCCCTTTCCGTTTTCTCCGAGACCGCACCGATGAGCAACTACAAGGCCCCCGTCACCGACCTCCGCTTCGCCCTACACGATGTGCTCAAGGCCGAGTCCCTGTTCGCCGCGATGGGCCTGGAAGACGCCAGCGCCGACGTCATCGACGCCGTACTGGAGGAAGCCGGCCGCTTCAGCGCCAGCGTGCTGGCCCCGCTCAACGCCGTCGGCGACGAAGCCGGCTGCACGCTGGACAAGGCCACCGGCGAGGTCACGACCGCGCCCGGCTTCAAGGAGGCCTACGCGCAGTTCGTCGAAGGCGGCTGGACCGGCCTGACCGCGGCGCCGGAATTCGGCGGCCAGGGCATGCCGGAAACGCTGGGCATGGCGCTGAGCGAGATGGTGTCCTCGGCCAACCTGGCCTGGAGCCTGTTCCCGATGCTGTCGCACGGCGCGGTCGAGGCGCTCAAGCACTACGGGCAGGACTGGCAGAAGGAGGCCTTCCTCAAGCCGCTGGTGGCCGGGCACTGGACCGGCACCATGTGCCTGACCGAACCGCATGCCGGCACCGACCTGGGCCTGCTCAAGACCCGCGCCGAGCCCAATGCCGACGGCAGCCATTCGATCACCGGCACCAAGATCTTCATCACCGCCGGCGAGCACGACCTGAGCGAGAACATCGTGCACCTGGTGCTGGCCAAGCTGCCCGACGCGCCTCCCGGCCCGAAGGGCATCTCGCTGTTCGTCACGCCCAAGTACAAGGTCGGCCGCGACGGCGCCATGGGCGAACGCAACGCCCTGCGCTGCGGCGCGCTGGAACACAAGATGGGCATCCACGGCTCGTCCACCTGCGTGATGAACTTCGACGGCGCCCAGGGCTGGCTCGTCGGCCAGCCGCACAAGGGCCTGCAGGCGATGTTCGTGATGATGAACTCCGCGCGCCTGGGCGTCGGCATCCAGGGCCTGGCCCAGTCCGAACGCGCCTGGCAGGGCGCGCTGGCCTATGCCCGCGAGCGCCTGCAGTCGCGCGCGCCCCGCGGCGCGCAGCTGCCGGACAAGCCGGCCGACCCGATCATCGCCCAGCCGGACGTGCGCCGCATGCTGCTGTCGATCAAGTCGCTGACCGAAGGCGGCCGCCTGCTCGCCGCGCACGCCTATACCCAGCTCGACGCCGCGCAGAACGCCGCCGACGCGCAGGCACGCGCCGACGCCGAGACCCTGGTCAGCTTCCTCACGCCCATCGTCAAGGCCTGCCTGACCGAGTGGAGCATCGAGAACACCTACAACGCGCAGCAGTGCTTCGGCGGCCACGGCTACATCGCCGAGCACGGCATGGAGCAGCTGGCGCGCGATGCCCGCATCACCACCCTGTACGAAGGCACCACCGGCATCCAGGCGCTGGACCTGATCGGGCGCAAGACCGCCGTGTCGCAGGGCGCCGGGCTGAAGCTGTTCCTGGCCGAGATCGAGGCGTTCATCGCGGCCAACGCCGGCAACCCCGCCGTGGCCGAGTTCCTGCCGGTGCTGGGCGCCAAGGCGCAGGAATGGGGCACGCTGACCATGGCCGTGCTGCAGCGAGCCGCCGCCAACCCGGACGAACTGGGTGCGGCCAGCTGGGACTACCTGTTCTACAGCGGCTACGTGGCGCTGGCCTACTGGTGGGCGCGCGCCGTGGCCGCAACGCAGTCCTCGTCCCATACCGACGACTTCAAGCAGGCCAAGCTGGAAACCGCGCGCTTCTACTACGCGCGCATCCTGCCGCGCACCCTGGCCCACGCCGGCAGCATGGAAAGCGGTGCCGAGCCGCTGATGGCCCTGGACGCCGCGCGCTTCGGCGAGTGAAACCGACCCGGTCGCCATCAACGATGGCGGCCGGGTTTACACAAACTGTCACGCTTCGTGTATAAGCTGTTTTCCCGATGGAGACAGACACTACACCGCGTGGTCTGATCGATACCGGAGTCGCCGCATCCGCTCCGGAAGCGGAGTTTTCGCTCCCGCCCCCCCTGCACCGCCTCGGTTCCGTGCGCCTGCTGTCGCTGGACGCGCATGGCCGCGTGCTCGACTGGATCAACTGGCAGGAAGCCTCCTGCCTCTACGCGCGCGGCGCGGTGGCGTGGACGCTGGGCGACCCCTGCCTGCACGTGCACGGCGCCACCAACCGCGCCAGCGGACTGCGCAGCGGCCTGGACCTGCACCCGATCATCGCCTCGCGCGGCCATGCCCGTTCGCGCGCGATCGACCCGACCCCCAACCTCACCAACACCGCGCTGTTCGCCCGAGACGCGCAGCTGTGCCTGTACTGCGGCCAGCAGTTCAGCCGCCCGCACCTGACCCGCGACCACGTCATGCCGCTGTCCAAGGGCGGCCGCGACATCTGGGAAAACGTGGTCAGCGCCTGCTTCCAGTGCAATTCGCGCAAGAGCAACCGCACCCCGCAGCAGGCCAACATGCCGTTGCTGGCGGTGCCCTACCGGCCGAGTTGGATCGAGCACCTGATCCTGTCCAACCGCAACATCCTGGCCGACCAGATGGCCTTCCTGCAGGCGCAGCTGCCGAAGAAGGCGTTGCGGCGCAGCGCCTGATCCCAGGCAATGCCAACCTTGCCCGGCCCGCACGCCACAGGGCCACGACTCCCCTGTAGGAGCGACTTCAGTCGCGACAGGGCCGTACCGGGAAACCATCGCGACTGAAGTCGCTCCTACGCGGCCAAGGCACGGCGGGCCTCCCTCCCTGAACCGCGGCCTCCGTTTCCGTCATCGGCTGCTCACGCCGCCGGCGGTTTGCTTGCCCCACCCCGGAATGGGGGCGAAAATACCGGTTCGGCTGAAATACGAAGAAAATGATCGACTCCGTCCGCTATCCGCGCCTGTCGCGCATCCAGACCCCGCACGACCTGCGCACCTTCGATGAAACGGAGCTGCCCGCGGTCGCCGGCGAGCTGCGCGACTACCTGATCGAATCCGTGGGCCGGAGCGGCGGCCATTTCGCCGCCGGGCTGGGCGTGATCGAACTCACCGTCGCCCTGCACTACCTCTACGACACCCCGGTCGACCAGCTGGTGTGGGACGTGGGCCACCAGACCTACCCGCACAAGATCCTGACCGGCCGCCGCGACACCATCCACACGGTCAAGCAGAAGGACGGCGTGGCGCCGTTCCCCAAGCGCGAGGAAAGCGAGTACGACACCTTCGGCGTCGGCCATTCCTCCACGTCGATCTCGGCCGCGCTGGGCATGGCCATCGCCCGCCAGCGCCAGGGCGACGAGCGCCGCATGGTGGCGGTGATCGGCGACGGCGCGATGACCGCCGGCATGGCGTTCGAGGCGCTGGCGCACGCCGGCGGCATGGACGAGGAGCCGAACGTGCTGGTCGTCCTCAACGACAACAACATGTCCATCTCCGAGGCGGTGGGCGGGCTGACCAAGATGCTCGGCCGCGCCACCGCCAGCCGTACCCTCAACGCGCTGCGCGAGGGCGGAAAGAAGATTCTCGGCGACAAGCGCCACAGCCCGCCGGCGCGCTTCGTCAAGCGCTGGGAGGAACAGTGGAAGGGCATGTTCGTGCCGTCCACCGCGTTCGAGCAGATGGGCTTCCACTACACCGGCCCGATCGACGGCCACGACCTGCCGCTGCTGCTGTCCACCCTCAAGACCCTCAAGGGCAAGAAGGGGCCGCACCTGCTGCACATCATGACCACCAAGGGCAAGGGCTACGAGCCGGCCGAAGGCGACCAGATCGGCTACCACGCGGTCGGCCCGTTCGACCCGAGCAAGGGACTGCCGGCCAAGAGCGCGCCGAAGAAACCCACCTACACCGACGTGTTCGGCGACTGGCTGTGCGATGCCGCCGCCGCCGAGCCGCAGCTGATGGGCATCACCCCGGCGATGCGCGAAGGCTCGGGCCTGGTGCGTTTCAGCAAGGAATACCCGCAGCGCTATTTCGACGTGGCCATCGCCGAGCAGCACGCGGTGACGCTGGCCGCGGGCATGGCCACGCAGGGCGCCAAGCCGGTGGTGGCGATCTACTCCACCTTCCTGCAGCGCGCCTACGACCAGCTGGTGCATGACGTCGCCATCCAGGACCTGGACGTGCTGTTCGCCATCGACCGCGCCGGCGTGGTCGGCCCGGACGGCGCCACCCATGCCGGCAACCTGGACCTGAGCTTCCTGCGCTGCGTGCCGAACATGGTGGTGATGGCGCCGGCCGACGAGGCCGAGTGCCGGCAGATGCTCAGCACCGGCCTGCAGCACCGCGGACCGGCGGCCGTGCGTTATCCGCGCGGCACCGGCCCGGGTGTCGCGCCCGGCGTCGACCTGTCCACCCTGCCGATCGGCAAGGCCCAGCTGCGCGCGCAGGGCCACCGCCTGGCCATCCTCGCCTTCGGCTCGACCGTCGCGGCGGCCGAGCAGGTCGGCCGCGAACTCGGCCTGAGCGTGGTCAACATGCGTTTCGTCAAGCCGCTGGATCGCGCCATGGTGCTCGACCTCGCCCGCACGCACGAAGGCTTCATCACCGTCGAGGACAACGTGGTCGCTGGCGGCGCCGGCTCGGGCGTGTCCGAACTGCTCAACGCCGAGGCCATCGTCATGCCGGTGCTGCACCTGGGCCTGCCGGACAGCTTCCAGCACCATGCCAGCCGCGAGGACCTGCTGGCGGAGGCCGGCATCGATGCGGCCGGCATCCGCGACGCGATCCTCCGCCGCTGGCCGGACGTGCGTAACGCCACAACCCCGCTGAGCGCGGCAGGCTGAGGCGCTACGGAACGGCGCCGATCCGGCGCCGCTTCCTCCCGTTGCCACTCTTCCGCATTCGGCGCCGGCATTTTTCCTGCCGGTGTTCCGCGTGCACGCCAATGTGCAGGCCCACCGCATGGCCGCGCGTTCGTCGAAACCCGATGCGAAATGCGATTGCGACCGCCGTCTTCCTGGCTGCAATCCACGAGCCGCATGCTGCGGCCAAGGCCCGGTCATCTTCAGCTCTCCTGCGGCGCCCGCAGAGTGCTTCCACGGCGCTCCGGGTGATGCTGGAAGGCCGGAAACAAATCCAGTGCTGCCGCCGCGCTCAGGCGTTGGGCCAGCGCTGCATCAGCACATGCCGATGCCCATCACATTTTGATTTTTCGCCGACATCCTCTGAACGATCCGGAAATGAATCGGCGGCTATCTTCACGTGCGCGGGGGGAGCTCAAGCACGGGAGGGCGGCATGGGATACAGCGCGCAGTACCTGACCAGCGAGGAGTGGATGCAGATCCACGCCGCGTACGTCGCGCACGGCTCCGGGCCGGAATTCTGGCAGGTCTACCAGGAACTGCAGCAGGCGGCCATCGCGCGGCACGGCGGGGCGCGCATCCGCATCGTCAACGAATTCGCCAGGACGGCAGAACGCATGGGGGCGATCCGCAAGGCGATCCTGGTCTAGCCCAACCCACCAACAAGGAAAAGCCCAGCCATCGCACGATGGCTGGGCCGTTGGACACGCCCGCAGGGGCGGCGACGCTCACTCTTCCTCGTCGTTGCCCTGGCCCGGAGCCTTGCGCGGCTGGCCCTGCTCCTGGTTCTGCTGGCCGGGCTGCTGCTTCTGGTTCTGGTTGCCCTGGTTCTGCTGCCCGAAATTCTGCTGCGGGTTCTGGTTCTGCTCGCGCTGATTGGTCATGACGATCTCCTGGTAACCACGGCCCTTTGCCGTGACCGCAAGCATCCCGTTCGCGTCGTTCGTACGTTGTGCGCAGCCGTCAAAACCCGGATCACGACGCTGACTGTAGGCGTGCGCCTATCGCAATGTTGTTTGCGGGAGATGCGGGAGAGTAAGCGCGTGCTTGTCGCCGCTCGCAGACGGCCACCGCGAAAGCCGCGCTCTGGTGCGTTCGACAGGTTTTCCATGGCGCCCAGCGGGCTGCAACACCAGCCTCACCACGTTCCTTGGCAGCCGATTCTCCGCACATCCGCATTACCGGCTGCACGCCAGGCAATATTCGCAGGCCGGTATCGGGAAAAGAAAAAGCCCTGAATCAATCAGGGCTTCAAATGGAGGCCTGGGTCGGAATCGAACCGGCGTACGCGGATTTGCAATCCGCTGCATAACCACTCTGCTACCAGGCCAGAATCTTTGCGATTGTACAGGAGGAAAAACTTCCTCCCGATATGAAAAAACCCCGCTCGCGGGGCCTTTTCGTAATCTGGAGCGGGAAACGAGACTCGAACTCGCGACCTCAACCTTGGCAAGGTTGCGCTCTACCAACTGAGCTATTCCCGCTTGGGAGCCGTGCATTCTACAGACTTCGTAGGGATTGCGCCAGCTTTTTTAACAACTTTCTTCACACTCCCGGAGGCTTCCGCCATCCGTTGGAATCGCATCCGACCGCCACGGCCATCACGCTATCCACAAGGTGATTCCCCCGATGATGCTCCTGGCAAACCCGGAACTTTCATCGATCTGGAGCGGGAAACGAGACTCGAACTCGCGACCTCAACCTTGGCAAGGTTGCGCTCTACCAACTGAGCTATTCCCGCTTGGGAGGCGAAATTCTACATGCAATCGCCTGCCTGTCAACAGCTCTCTTTCATCTTTTTTTCGACTGCGAACGCGCGGCGATTTCGTCCTCGCGCAGGCTCGGCCAGGCGGCGCGCAGGTACTGCACGGCCGACACCAGCGTGAGCAACGCGGCGATCGCCAGCGTCCAGTCGCCGATGTGGAAAATCGGGCCGCCCATCCAGATGCTCGCCATCGGCGTGTTCGGCGAAACCGAATACAGCAGGCACAGCAGCGCGACCATCTGCGCGGTGGTCTTGATCTTGCCGATCATCGCCACGCGCACCTTGGCGCGCTGGCCGATCTCCGCCATCCATTCGCGCAGCGCCGACACCGCGATCTCGCGGCCGACGATCACCGCGGCCCAGAACGCCATCCACGCGGTCGGATGCCCCTGCACGATCAGGAACAGCGCCACCGCCACCATCAGCTTGTCCGCCACCGGGTCGAGGAAGGCGCCGAACGCCGAGTGCATCTGGTAGCGGCGCGCGACCCAGCCGTCGAGCCAGTCGGTGATCGCCGCCAGGCCGAACACGGCGGCGGAAGCGAAATTCGTCCACGTGTAAGGCAGATAGAACACCAGCACCAGCACCGGGATCATCACGATCCGCAGCAGCGTCAGCCAGGTGGGTACGGTCAAGGTCATTACAGCTCTACTCCGCTGCCGGATCCGGGATCGACAGTCCATGAAGGTTAGCGTAGATGCGCGTTGCAAGGGCGGCATTGATGCCTTCCACGCGCGCGATCTCCGCCTCGCCCGCCGCCTTCAAACCGGCCAGTCCGCCGAAATGCTTGAGCAGGCTGGCGCGCCGGCGCGGGCCGATGCCGGGAATATCCTCCAGCTTGCTGGTCATGCGCGCCTTCTGCCGGCGCCCGCGGTGGCCGGTGATCGCGAAACGGTGCGCTTCGTCACGCACCTGCTGGATGAACTGCAGCGCGGGCGACGCCGCACCGGGACGGATCTCGCGCCCGTCCGGCAGCACCAGCGCCTCGTGGCCGGCACGGCGCTCCACGCCCTTGGCCACGCCGACCAGCAGCACGCCTTCGACGCCGAGGTCGGCCAGCGCGGCCTGGGCCTGCGCCAGTTGCCCGGCGCCGCCGTCGATCAGCAGCACGTCGGGCAGTACGCCGCCCTCTTCCACCGCCCGGCGGAACCGGCGGTCGATGGCCTGGCGCATGGCCGCGTAATCGTCGCCGGGTTCGATGCCGCTGATGTTGTAGCGCCGGTACTGCGCGCGCACCGGACCGGCGGCGTCGAACACCACGCACGAGGCCACGGTCGCCTCGCCCATGGTGTGGCTGATGTCGAAGCACTCCACGCGCTTGACCGGCTCGGCCAGGCCCAGCAGCTCGCGCACCGCCTCGCTGCGCGCGTGCTGCGCGCCACGGCTGTCCAGTTCGCTGGCCAGGGTGATCTGCGCGTTGCGGCTGGCGAGTTCCACGTAGCCGGCGCGCTCGCCGCGCACGTTCCATTTCAGCGCGACCCTGCGCTCGGCCGCCGTGCTCAACGCGGCCTCGATCATCTCCGCGTCGGGGATCTCGCGGTCCAGCAGCACTTCCGGCGGCGGCGCGTGCTCGACGTAGTACTGCGACACGAACGCGGCCAGCACTTCCTCGGCGCTGTCCTCGCCGTTGGTGCGCGGGAAGAAGGCGCGCGTGCCGAGGTTGCGGCCATCGCGGAAGGCCAGCAGCAGCACGCAGGCGCTGGCGCCCTGCGTCGCGCAGGCGAGCACGTCCAGGTCGGCGGCACGGCCGTCGACGTACTGGCGGTTCTGCATGCTGCGCAGCGACGCCACCAGGTCGCGCAGGCGCGCGGCGCGCTCGAACTCCAGCGCGTCGCTGGCCTGCTGCATCGCCTGCATCAGCTCGTCGGCGAGCTGGTCGCTCCTGCCCTCCAGGAACAGCGCCGCGCGACGCACCGATTCGTCGTAGTCGGCCTGCGCCACCAGCTCCACGCAGGGCGCGCTGCAACGGCCGATCTGGTACTGCAGGCAAGGGCGCGAACGGTTGCGGAACACGCTGTCCTCGCAGCTGCGCAGCTTGAACAGCTTGTGCATCAGGTTCAGCGTCTCGCGCACCGCACCCACGCCCGGATACGGGCCGTAATACCGGCCGGGAATCGAACGCGGGCCGCGGTGCAGCGCGATGCGCGGCCATTGCTCGCGGGTGAGCAGCACCTGCGGATAGGTTTTGTCGTCGCGCAGGGACACGTTGTAGCGCGGCGCCAGCGACTTGATCAGCTGGTTCTCCAGCAGCAGCGCCTCGGCCTCGGTACGGGTGACGGTCACGTCCATCCGCGCTACCTGCGCGAGCATCATCATGATGCGGCGGCTCTTCGGCGAACCGTTGAAATAGCTGCCCACGCGTTTGCGCAGCGCGCCGGCCTTGCCGACGTACAGCAGCGTGTCGTCGGCCGCGTACATGCGGTAGACGCCCGGGGCCGTGCTCAGCGCCGCCGCATACGCCTTGCCGTCGAAGCCGCTTGTCGCCTTGCCGCTCATTCCTCGATCGGCACGTGGCCCAGTTCGCCGCTGACCGGATCGAACCGCAGGATCGCATGCGCGTCGGTTTCGGCGATCCACACCGCGCCCGCCGCCACCGCCAGCGCGGCCGGGCCGTGCAGGCGCCGCGGCAGGTTGACCGTGGACAGGTCGCCGCCGCCCAGGCGCAGCATGCGCAGGCAGCCGTTGCCGGCGTCGGCGATCCACAGCAGCGGCGATTCGCTGCCCATCGCGATCGCCTGCGGGTACTGCAGGTGCGCGCGCACGCGCGGACCGTCGGTCATGCCGAATTCCCACGGCCCCTGCCCGACCAGCGTCTGCACCACGTCGCCGCGCAGCTGCAGCGAACGGATCGCCGAACCCAGCGCGTCGCAGACGTACAGCACCTGCTGCACCGCCACCACGCCGCAGGGCTGGGCGAACGCGGCCAGGTGGCCGCCGCCGTCGCGCACTTCCACGGCGCCGGCGCCCGCGCGCCAGCGCAGCGCGCGGATGCCCAGGTCGTAGCTCCAGATGTGGTTGTCGCCGGCCATGGCGATGTGCAGCTGGTTGTCGGCGATGGCGATGTCCAGCGGATGGTTCAGCGGACTGTCCCAGGGCTGGGCCAGCACGCCGGCCACCGGGTCGCCCGCGCGCCCGGTGCCGCACAGGGTGTCCACCTGCCCGCTCGGCAGGTGGATGCGGCGCACGGCGTGGTTGCCGGTATCGGCGACATAGAGCACCTCGCGCTCCAGCGCCAGGCCATGCGGCCGGTTGAAGGCCGCATCGGCGGCCGGGCCGTTGACCAGGTCGGCGCTGCCCACGCCGAACTGGCGCAGCACGCGGCCGCCATGGGTGCATTCCAGGATACGGTGGTGGCCGGTATCGGCTACGTAGAGCCGGTCGGCGCTTGCGGCCAGCCCGGCCGGGAAACGCAGCGGCAGGCGCGGCTCCACGTTGGTTTCCTGCACCGCGCGCAGATCCTCGTCCAGCGGCCGCGCCAGCCCTTCGCACAATGCGTTGAGGCTGCGCTCCAGGTCGCCGGCCGCGCCCACCAGGCGCTCGCGCTCCTGGCCCTGGGCATCGATCAGCAACAGGGTCGGCCATGCCTCGATGCCGAACCGGCGCCAGGTTTCCCACTGCGCGTCGAGCAGGATCGGCGCGGTGACGCCGTGCCGGCGCAGCAGCTTCAACGCCGGTTGCGGCTCGCGTTCGAAATCGAAGCGCGGGACCTGCACCACCAGCAGTTGCAGGCGCCCGGGATTGCGCGCCTGCCACTGCAGCACCTCGGACAGCCGCTGCACGCACCAGACCGACGCGGCATTGACGAAGGCCAGCACCAGTGGGCGCCCGGCGTGGTCCTGCAGCGTGGACGGGGCCGCATTGAGCCAGGTGCCGGACTTGGGAAGATCCATGGCGGGCTGAGCGTTCATGGGCCGATTATGCCGGAGTCGGGCCGCGCCGACAGGCGCCTTGTCGCCGCCTCGGCGGCGGCCTCGAGCAGCGACCAGCTGTGCTCGAAATCGGCGTCGTCGCCGTAATAGGGATCCGGCACGACGCTGGCGGTGGCGATGCCCGCCCACGGCAGCAGCAGCGCGGCCTTGTCCTGCGTGCCGGGTGGCGCCAGGGCCAGGGCGTCGTCCAGATTGGCCGGGTCCGCGCACAGGATGTGGTCGAAACGGAGGAAGTCGTCGGCCCGCAGCTGGCGCGCGCGCAGCCCGGAGATATCCACGCCATGGCGACGCGCGCACGCCACGGCACGCGGGTCCGGCGCCTTGCCGTGGTGCCAGCCGGCGGTACCGGCCGAATCCACCTCGATGCGCCCGGCCAGCGGCGAGCGCGCGATCCGCGCACGCAGGGCGCCCTCGCCCATCGGCGAGCGGCAGATGTTGCCCAGGCACACCACCAGCAGCTTCAACGCGCGTCCTCCAACAGGGCGGCCGCACGCGCGAGGTCTTCCGGGGTGTCGATGCCGGGCGGGAACGGCTCGGGAGAAAGCGCGACGGCGATGCGGAAGCCCGCCTCCAGCACGCGCAGCTGTTCCAGCGATTCGACCTGCTCCAGCGCGCCCGGCGGCATCGCCGCGAACCGCTGCAGGAAGCCGGCGCGGTAGCCGTAGATGCCGATGTGGCGCAGCCATTGCCCCGTCGGCAGCTGCGCCGTGGACCGCGCGAACGCGTCGCGGTGCCAGGGAATGGGCGCGCGACTGAAATACAGTGCATCGCCCTGCGCGTTGCGCACCAGCTTGACCACGTTGGGGTCGAACAGGGTCGGCGCGTCCTCCACCGGCGTGGCCAGGGTCGCCATGGGCGCGCCGCTGGCGGCCAGGGTTGCGGCCACGGCGCGGATACCGGCTGCCGGGGCGAAGGGCTCGTCGCCCTGCAGGTTGACCACGATGGTGTCCTCGTCCCAGCCGGCCTGGCGCGCGCATTCGGCCAGGCGGTCGGTGCCGGAGGCGTGGTCGGCGCGCGTCATCGCCACGCGGATGCCGTCCAGTCCGTCGAGCGCGTCGGCGATGCGTCTGTCGTCGGTGGCTACCCATACCTCGCTGGCGCCGGCAGCCAGCGCGCGCCGCGCCACGTGCACGACCATCGGCTGCCCGGCGAGCAGGGCCAGTGGCTTGCCCGGCAGGCGGGTGGACGCATACCGCGCCGGAATCGCCACCACGAATTCAGGAACCACGATCATCTGCACTCCTTGCCCGCTCCGGGCAGAACTTGATGGCTCCTCTCCGCGCGAGGCGCGCGCACGGCCGCGGGAAAGGAACTCGCGGATGAGGATAAGGGTTGCAGCCGGCGCGGCGTACGGGCGCGTGACAAGGCTTCGACCGGGTTCGCATTTGCCCGCCGGAGCAGGCCGTCGGGCCGGGTTCCGGCAGCCTGTGCCGCAGCCCGTCCGCCGCGCCGCCAACGCGGGCTCACGCCCTCGCCAGCTTGCCCAGCCGGTCCAGCAGCGCCACCCAGAACGCTGCCGGCAACTCGGCCTGCAACGGCACCGCGTAGTGCCAGTCGGTGGCGAACGCCCTGCACTTCACCGCGTCCTTTTCGGTCATCAGCACCGGCAGCTCGCTGCCGAAGGACAGGTCCGAAGCCTGGTAGCGATGATGGTCGGCGAAGGCATGCGGCACCACGCCGATGCCACGCGCGCGCAGCATCTGGAAGAAGCGCTGCGGATGCGCGATGCCGGCCACGGCATGCACGCGCTGGCCGGCGAAGCCCTGCAGCGGGCGTTCGCGCCCGCCGCGCAGCGGCCGGGCACTGTCGATGCGCAGGCGCATCGTCCATTCGCCGAAACCGCAGGCCGCCGGCGTTTCGCCGGCGTCGCTGGCCTGGCCCAGGTTGACTACGCGGAAATCGCAGTCGCGCGCGCGCGCGGCGGGTTCGCGCAGCGGACCGGCCGGCATCAGCCGGCCGTTGCCGTAGCGCCGCTGCGCGTCGACCACCTCGATCTCGATGTCGCGCGCCAGCCGGTAGTGCTGCATCCCGTCGTCGCAGATCACCACGTCGCAGCCGGCCGCCAGCAGCGCCCTGGCCGCAGCGACGCGATCCCTGTCCACGCGTACCGGCACGCCGGTCTTCCAGGCGATCAGCACCGGCTCGTCGCCGCCCAGCGCGGGCGCCAGGTCCGGCGTGATCCAGCGGGCGCTGCCGGCGTCGTCGCGGCCATAGCCGCGGCTGGCCACGCCCGGCTTCCAGCCGGCATCGCGCAGGCGCTCCACCAGTTCGATGGTCAGCGGCGTCTTGCCGGTGCCGCCGGCGGTGATGTTGCCGACCACGATCACCGGCACCGGCACCTGGCGGCGCCGCAGCCAGCCGCGGCGGTACAGCCCGCGGCGCAGGCCGGAAACGGCCGCGTACAGTGGCGCCAGCAGGCGGGCCGTCCACGGCACCGGGGCGCCGTCATACCACCATGCCGGCGTCTGCGTTCCCTTGCCCGCCATCAGCCCTGCCTTTCCCGGAACTGCATGCGGTAGAGATGTTCGTACAGGCCGCCCAGCGCCAGCAGTTCCTGATGCGTGCCGCGTTCGACGATCCGCCCCTGGTCCATCACCAGCACCTGGTCGGCGTGTTCGATGGTGGACAGGCGGTGCGCGATCACCAGCGTGGTGCGGTCGGGCATCAGCCGCTGCAGGGCGTCCTGCACCAGGCGTTCGGATTCGTTGTCCAGCGCGGCGGTGGCCTCGTCCAGGATCAGGATCGGCGCGTCCTTGAGCATGGCGCGCGCGATCGCCAGGCGCTGGCGCTGTCCGCCGGACAGGCGCCCGCCCTTGGCCCCGACCTGCGCGTCCACGCCCTGCGGCAGCTGGTCGACGAACTCGCGTGCATTGGCGCCGACGATGGCCTGTTCCAGCTGTTCGGCGCTGCTGTCCTGCAGTTCGCCGTAGGCGATGTTCTGGGCGATGCTGCCGTCGAACAGCACCACCTGCTGCCCGACCAGCGCGATCTGCCGGCGCAGGTCGGCCAGCCGGTAGTCCTGCACCGGGTGGCCATCGAGCAGGATCTGCCCGGACTCGGGCTCGTAGAAGCGCGGGATCAGCTTGATCAGGGTGGACTTGCCGCTGCCGGAGCGGCCGACGATGGCCGTCACCGTACCCGGGCGCGCGATGAAGCTGATGCCTTCCATCGCCGGTCGCGTCTGCCCCGGATATCGCGCGGTGACGTCGCGGAACTCCAGCAGCCCGTCGGCCCGCTGCAGCTCGAGGGTGCCGGCATCGGGCTCGTCCTGGGCGTCGAGCACCACGAACAGGCGCTGCGCCGAGGCGATGCCGCGCTGGGTCATGTTCTGCACGTTGGTCAGCTGCTTGAGCGCGGGGATGATCGCCATCATCGCCAGCATCATCGCCACGAAATCGCCGACGGTCAGGCGCCCGGCGGCCGCCTCGTGGCCGGCGATCAGCAGCAGCACGGCCAGGCCGACCGCGCCGATCAGCTGCACCATGGCCGAGGAAATGCTGCGCGTGGCCTCGACCTTCATCGCCAGCTTGAGGTTGGTGTCGGCCAGCGCGCCGTAGCGCTCCAGTTCGCTGCGCTGCGCGCCGTAGATCTTGACTTCCTGCTGGCTGGACAGGGTCTGGTCGGCGGCCTGCAGCAGTTCGGCGCCGCTTTCCTGGATGCGGTGGCTGATGCTGCGGTAACGCTTGGCGACCTTGTCCATCACCCACGCCAGCGGCGGCGCCAGCACGAAGATCGCCAGCGTCACCTGCCAGCTGTACCAGAGCATCATCACCAGCGAGGCCAGCGCCTGCAGCGACTGCTGCAGCACCACCTTCATCGCGTCGACCGCGGCCTGCGCGACCTGGTCGCTGTCCGAGCCCAGCCGCACCAGCATCGATGGCACCGGCTCGTTGTCGAACTGCAGCCCGGGCAGGCGCAGGTACTTGCCCAGCACGCGCACGCGCAGGTCGCGGGCGATGCTGCGCGCGGCCTTGCCCATGCCGATGTCGGTCAGGTAACCGGCGATGCCGCGCAACACGAACAGGCCGACGATGGCCAGCGGCATCCACGGATTGATGTCTTCCGGATTCACCAGGTTGTTGGTGATCGGACTCATCAGCGCCAGGAAGCCGCCGCCGGCAGCCGCCTCGATCAGCATGCCGAGCGCAGCCATCAGCAGCAGCCCGCGGTAGGGCCGGGCGAAATCGAGCAGGCGCCGGTAGGTCTGCCAGGGAGTCTCGTGCCGGCTCATCGCTGCGTCTCCGGTGCGGTGGCGATGGCGATGCGACGGAAGCCGAGCTGTCCCAGCGCGTCCTGCACGGTCACCACGGCCTGGTAGGGCGTGCGCGCGTCGGCGCGCAGCAGCACGGTCTGCTCGCGGTCGTCGCCGGCGACCTGGACGATGGTCCGCTTCACCGACTCCACGTCGGTGCGCAGCACTTCCTGGTCGTTGATGAAGTAGCGGCCGTCGGCGTTGACCAGCACGCTGAGCGAACGCGGCGGCTCGGCGTTGCGCTGGTCGCTGGCGGTGGGCAGCTGCACCTGCAGGGTGGAGCGCGCGTCGAAGGTGGTGGTGACCACGAAGAAGATGATCAGCACCAGGATCACGTCGATCAGGGGCACCAGATCGATATGCGGTTCATCCTGGGCCCGGTCGTTGCGGATGCGCATGCGGAGTCAGGCCTTGGCCGTCGCTGCCTGCGGGGCCTGGCGCGCGGCGGCCATCACCGCCGGGCGGCCATCGAGCGTATCCAGCAGCGCGCCGGCCTCGTGTTCCATCTCGATCACGTAGCCGTCCACGCGCGCGCGGAAATAGCGGTGGAACATCAGCGCGGGGATGGCCACGATCATGCCGGTGGCGGTGCACACCAGGGCCTTGCCGATGCCGCCGGCCAGCTGGTTCACGTCGCCCACGCCGTGGTCGAGGATGCCCAGGAACATCTGGATCATGCCGATCACCGTGCCCAGCAGGCCGAGCAGCGGGCCTGCCGAGGCGATGGTGCCCAGCGCGTTGAGGTAACGCCCCATGCGATGCACCAGATGACGGCCAGTATCCTCGATGCGCTCGCGGATCTGGTCGCGCGGACGGTTGCGGGCTTCCAGCGCGGCGGCCAGCAGCGCGCCCAACGGCGAGTTCGCGCGCAGCGACTCGATATGCGAAGCGTCAAGCTTGCCGCGCGCGGCCCAGTTGCGGACTTCCTGCCCCAGTCCGGGCGGAAGCACCTCGTTGCGCCGCAGGCTCCAGAAACGCTCCAGGACGATCGCCAAAGCCAGCACGCCCAGCAGCAGCAGCGGCACCATCGGCCAACCGCCGGCCTTGACCAGTTCCCACACGTTTCAACCCTCCGGCGCGCCGGCCGTCTTTTCGTCCTCCGATAGGATAACAGCCGCCCGCGCCCGACCAGCGGCATCCCAGAGGCGGCGACGCCACTGGCGGCGCTCGCGCAGTTGCAGGCCCTGCTCTCCCAGCCACACCCGGACCGCGCCGCTGCCCGGCGTCCCCAGCACCTCGGCACCGGCGCGGCGCCAGCGCTCGACCACCTCCGGGCGCGGGTGCCCGAACCGGTTGCCCTGTCCGGCCGACACCAGCACCAGGCGCGCGCCGGTCGCGGCCACGAACGACGGCAGCGACGAGCCCCTGCTGCCGTGGTGCGGCGCCAGCACCACGTCGGCCCGCAACGCCGCTCGCTGGCGACGCACCAGCCCTTCCTCGACGACCTCGCCGATGTCCCCGGTCAGCAGCGCCGTGCCATGGCGGGACTGCACCCGGAGCACGCAGCTGGACTCGTTGCGCAGGTACGGGAAACCGGTGTGCGGGTGCAGGTATTCGAACCGCACGCCCTCCCATTGCCAGCGCAACCCGGCCGCACAATCGACGGTTTTTCCAGGCGGCTGCACAGGCGGCTGCAACGGCATGCCAGGCGGCCCATGCCAGGTGCCGACCGGCAGGGCGCGGTGGACAGCGCCGGCACCGCCGGCGTGGTCGCTGTCGCCGTGGCTGAGCACCATCATGTCGAGCCGGTTGACGCCCAGCGCACGCAGGGCCGGCACGACCACCCGCTCGCCGGCGTCGAAGCCATCGCGCACCGCCGGCCCGGCGTCGTAGAGCAGGCGATTGCCATGGGTACGCACCAGCACCGACAGCCCCTGCCCCACGTCGAGCAGCACCAGTTCAACCTCCCCATGCCGCGGCTGTTCGCGCGCGGGCCAGAGCAACGGCAACCACAGCAGCGCCGCCAGGCCCTTGCCCGGCACCCCGCGCGGGAGCAGCAGCCACAGCGCGCCGGCGAGCGCGAGCGGCAATGCCAGGCTTTCCGCTTCCGGCAGCCACCACAACGCGAAACGGGTGCTTCCCAGCCACGACAACGGCGACCAGCTCAGGTCGAAACACGCTGCCGACGCGCGCCACGCCCAGGTGCCAGCGCCGGGCAGCAGGGCTTCCAGCCCGGTGCCGAGCAGCGCCAAGGGCACCACCACCAGGCTCCACCACGGGATCGCGACCAGGTTCGCCAGCGGTCCGGCGAGCGAGGCCTGGTCGAACAGGATCACGGTGAACGGCAGCAGCCCCACGGTCGCCACCCGCTGCGCGGAAAGAAAGCCGTGCAACCAGTGCAGGCGTTCGGGCAGGCACCAGGCCAGCCAGGCCACGCCGGCGAAACTCAGCCAGAACCCGGCCATGAGCAACGACAGCGGGTCCCACGCCAGCACCACCAGCGCGGCAAGCGCCAATGCGCCGGCCACACTGGCGCGGCGGCGGCCCAGCCGCGCCAGCGCCACCGCCGCGACCATCAGCACCGTGCGCACGGTCGGCAACGCGAAACCGGCCACCGCCGCATAGCCGATGGCGCCCGCGACGGCGGCGATGGCAGCGGCGTGGGAACGCGGACACCAGCGTCCGGACCAGGGCAGCATCCACCATGCCCCGGCCGCGAGCAGGGCGACGAAGCCGGCGACCATGCCCACGTGGAAACCGGAGATGGCGATCAGGTGGGTCAGCCCGGTGGTGCGCAGCATCTGCCAGTCGCCATCGTCCAATGCCCGGGTGTCGCCGACCGCCAGAGCGCGCACGTAGCGCGCCGAAGGCGTATCGATGGCGGCGTCGATACGCCCGGCCATGCGTTCGCGCCATGCATCGATGCCGGCAGGCGCCCCCAGCACCTGGTGGCTTCCGTTCACGACCAGCCCCGTAGCGGCGATCCGCTGCGCGAGCGCATGGCGCCCGGCATCGAAGCCGCCCGGATTGGCAAGACCGCGCGGCACGCGCAGGCGCACGCGGAACTGCCAGCGCGCACCCGCGCGCAGCGCCGTCCGTGGCCCCGCCTGCGTGCTGCCGAAGTCGTCGTACCACGCCAGCTGCAGCAGGCGCCCACGCAGCGGCTCCGGCTGTGCCGGCGCGTCGTCGACACGGAAGCGGAAACGCGTCCGCCGTGGCTCGGCCTCGGGCAGTGAAACGACCGTCCCGGCGAGCACCGCTTCACTACGCTCAAATGCGGGTGGCAACTGCCCCTGCAGCACCCACCCTGCCTGTAGGGCGGCCCAGCCGGCACCCGCCAGCAGCGCGCCGGCCCACGGCCGTCGTCCCAGGCTCCATAGCGCCATTCCACCCAGCAGCAGCGCCCAGCGCAGCCAGGGCGGCGGCAGGCCTGGCGCCCACAGCGCCGCACCGATGCCGGCCAAGAAACACGCCGCGGCAGCCTTGCCGAGCCGCGGGCGAGCCACCGCGGCGCCCCATCGCCACCACGGCAGACCACCGCTCCCTGCGGCCCATCCCGGCATCCTCCTTCCCTCCCCGCACGACCGTCTCCCTGCATGCTGCGGGAACGGCGTCATGGAGGCTGTCGGTGGGTCATGCATGCCGGCAGCAGGGAAAGCCCCGGCGGAACCGGCTTCATGGACGAAGGCGCGCACGGAAAACCGCCGCTGCCGCAGCGCTGGTCACGGAGCCGGACGAGTGCCACCGCCCACGGCGCCGGCAAAAAGAAAAAGCGGGCCAGAGGCCCGCTTTTTCCGAACTCAAACGAAGTGACGCCCTGGCTTACTCGGCCGGGGTGCCCTCGCCTTCCTCGACGGCCTTCATCGACAGGCGGATGCGGCCCTGCTTGTCCACTTCCAGCACCTTGACCTTGACCACGTCGCCTTCCTTCAGCTTGTCGCCGACCTTCTCCACGCGCTCGCTTGAAATCTGCGAGACGTGCACCAGGCCGTCCTTGCCCGGCAGGATGGTGACGAACGCGCCGAAGTCCATGATCTTGGCGACCTTGCCTTCGTAGATGCGGCCCGGCTCGACGTCCGAGGTGATCTGCTCGATGCGGCGCTTGGCTTCCTGCGCGGCGGCGTTGTTCACCGAGGCGATGGTGATGGTGCCGTCGTCCTGGATGTCGATCTGGGTGCCGGTTTCCTTGGTGATCGCCTGGATCACCGAACCGCCCTTGCCGATCACTTCGCGGATCTTGTCCGGGTGGATCTTGATGGTCAGCAGGCGCGGCGCGTAATCGCTCAGCTCCTCGCGCGGCGCGGTCAGCGCCTTGGCCATCTCGCCCAGGATGTGCAGACGGCCGGCCTTGGCCTGCTGCAGCGCCTGCTTCATGATCTCTTCGGTGATGCCTTCGATCTTGATGTCCATCTGCAGCGCGGACACGCCTTCGGAGGTACCGGCGACCTTGAAGTCCATGTCGCCCAGGTGGTCTTCGTCACCCAGGATGTCGCTCAGCACGACGAAACGGTCGTCTTCCTTCACCAGTCCCATGGCGATGCCCGCGACCGGCGCCTTGACCGGCACGCCGGCATCCATCAGCGCCAGCGAGGAACCGCACACCGAGGCCATCGACGAGGAGCCGTTGGATTCGGTGATTTCCGACACCACGCGGATGGTGTACGGGAATTCCTCGATGGTCGGCATCACGGCCAGCACGCCGCGCTTGGCCAGGCGGCCGTGGCCGATCTCGCGGCGCTTCGGCGCGCCGAAACGGCCGCACTCACCCACCGAGTAGGGCGGGAAGTTGTAATGGAACAGGAAGTTTTCCTTGTACTCGCCGGAGACGGCATCGATGATCTGGCCGTCGCGGGCGGTACCCAGCGTGGTGACCACGATGGCCTGGGTCTCGCCACGGGTGAACAGCGACGAGCCGTGGGTACGCGGCAGCACGCCGGCCTTGACGCTGATCGGGCGCACGGTGTCCAGGGCGCGGCCGTCGATGCGGACCTTGGTGTCCAGCACCGAGTCGCGCATGGTGCGGTATTCCAGCTCGCCGAATTCCTTCGACAGCTCGGCCGGGTTCCAGCCCTCGGCGGCGACGCGGCCGGCCAGCTGCTCGGTCACGTCCTTCTTGATCGCGGCGATGGCGTCGCGGCGCTGCAGCTTGTCGCGCACCTGGAAGGCCTCGGCCAGCTTGCCGCCGATGGCTTCCTTCAGTGCCGAGATCAGCGCCTCGTTCTTGGCCGGGGCGACCCAGTCGCTCGGCTTGGTGCCGGCTTCGACGGTCAGCTCGTTGATCGCGTTGATGACCTTCTGCATCTCGCGGTGACCGAAGGTCACGGCGCCCAGCATCACTTCTTCGGACAGCAGCGCGGCTTCGGATTCAACCATCAGCACGGCGTTGGCGGTGCCGGCCACGACCAGCTCCAGCTGCGATTCCTTCAGCTCCGACACGGTCGGGTTGAGGATGTATTCGCCATTCTTGTAGCCGACCTTGGCGGCGCCGATCGGGCCCTTGAACGGGGTGCCGGCCAGCGACAGGGCGGCCGACGCGCCGATCAGGGCGGCGATGTCGCCATCCACTTCCGGGTTCAGCGACATCACCGTGGCGATGATCTGCACTTCGTTCTTGTAGTCTTCCGGGAACAGCGGGCGGATCGGACGGTCGATCAGGCGCGAGATCAGCGTTTCCTTCTCCGTGGCGCGGCCTTCGCGCTTGAAGAAGCCACCCGGGATGCGGCCACCGGCGTAGAACTTCTCCTGGTAATCAACGGTCAGCGGGAAGAAGTCCTGGCCTTCGCGCGCGCTCTTGGCGGCGACGGCAGTGACCAGCAGCACGGTGTCGTCCATCTTGACGATGACGGCGCCGCTGGCCTGACGGGCGACTTCGCCGGTCTCAAGCGTGACGGTGTGCTTGCCGTACTGGAAGGTTTTGGTGATTTTTGCCACGGAGGGTGTCCTTGGGGATGCTGTCTGCGAATGGACCGTCGGCGACCCTTGTCGCCAGCGGGTGGCCGGTTGTTCCGGCACCGGAAATACGGTTGAACTGCAAAAACAAAACCGCGGCGCATCGCTGCGCCGCGGAGGGGTTGCTGCTTAGCGACGCAGGCCAAGCTTTTCGATCAGGCCCTTGTAGCGCTCGACGTCCTTCTTCTTCAGGTAGTCGAGCAGGCTGCGGCGGCGGTTGACCAGCTGCAGCAGGCCGCGGCGGCTGTGGTGATCCTTCTTGTGCAGCTTGAAGTGCTCGGTCAGCTGCTCGATGCGGGCGGTCAGCAGGGCCACCTGGACTTCCGGCGAACCGGTGTCGTTGGCGCCGCGCTTGTTGTCTTCAATAACTTTCTGGGTGTCGATCGACATGATGTTTTCTCTGGATGCGTGGCCGGCAGGAACGTGCTGATGACGCACCGCGCAGCTCGCCGTTAAGGAAAGCGGCCCGCCGACGGCGGACCGGTGCCCGGCAAAGGGCCGCAGAATTGTAACGATCCGCGCCTGCCGCCACAAGGCGCGGCGCGTTTCGGCCGGCGGCCCGCGGCCGGTCAGAGATTGAAACGGCGCTGCGGCGCCAGCATCCCGGCGGCGTCCACCTGCCCCAGTCCCAGCGCCTTGCCGTCGCCGGCGAATACCGCCACCAGCCCGCGCGGCCATGCCGGATCGCGCAGGCGCTGGCCCATGCAGAAGCGCGACGCGCGGGCAGCGTCCAGCTCGACCCGGCCGAAATGGCTCAGCCCGGCGTCCAGCGGCAGCAGCCATTCCAGCAACGCCGCCTCGTCCCCGGCTTCGGCCACGGCGCGCAGTTCGTCCAGGCCGATCATGCGCGGGGACAGGAAAGGCTCCACCCACAACCGGCGCAGCGCGGTGATGTGCGCGCCGCAGCCCAGCGTCTCGCCCAGGTCGCGGGCGATGCTGCGGATATAGGTGCCCGAACCGCAGGTCACGCGCAGGCGCAGCCGCTCCGGCTGCTGCTCCAGCACCTCGATGGACTGGACGTGCACGTCCCGCTCCGGCGCCTCGATGGTCTCGCCGCGGCGCGCCTTCACGTACAGCGGCTCGCCGCCCTGCTTGAGCGCCGAATAGATCGGCGCGCGCTGGCGGATGTGCCCGGTCAGCGGCTCCAGCGCCTGCCGCAGCGCCTGCGCATCGATGGCCGGCACCGGGCGCTGCAGCAGCACCGCGCCATCGGCGTCGTCGGTATCGGTGGTCGCGCCCAGCGCGATCTCCGCGTCGTAGGCCTTGGCCGAGCCCAGCAGCAGGCCGGCGATCTTGGTCGCCTCGCCGAAGCACAGCGGCAGCAGGCCGGTGGCCAGCGGATCGAGGCTGCCGGTATGCCCGCCCTTCTCCGCCCGGAACAGGCGCCGCGCCACCTGCAGCGCGGTGTTGGAACTCATGCCGGCGGGCTTGTCGAGCAGGACGATGCCGTCCAGGCGGCGGAATTGGATACGGGGACGCATGGGGAATGCTTTGCTCTGCTTTGTTGCTGCGGTTGCAGTTGCGCTTCGGCCTTCCTGGAACTCCCTTCCAGAGAAGTAACTCGCCCGTGCGCAGCGGAAGCGAAAGCTGTTGCTTCGCTTCGAAACAGGAACGGATAGCTCAGCCGTCACCGCTCCGTCCGACCCTCATCCGCCCTTCGGGCACCTTCTCCCGCAGGGAGAAGGAACAGGCTCGAAAGCTCAGGCCTTCTCGCCTTCCTCATCGCCAGCATCGGACTGCGCCGACTGCACATCCGGCAGATCGCGCAGCAGATTGTCGATGCGCTCGCCGCGGTCCACCGAATCGTCGTAATGGAAATGCAGTTCGGGCACGTGGCGCAGCTTCATCGCACGGGCCAGGCCCATGCGCAGCTCGCCGGCCAGCTCGCGCAGGCCCTTGACCGCCTCGACCGAACGCTCCGGCATCAGCGCGGTGACGAACACCTTGGCATGGGCCATGTCGCGGGTGACCTCCACGTCCGAGACGCTGACCGACGGCAGCCCGTGCTCGCGCACGGCGGCATGCACCAGCGTGCCCAGATCGCGGCGGATCTGCGCGGAAACTCGGTCGGTACGGTGGAAAGTCTTGGGCACGGAATCTCGCTCGTCTGGTTGCTGCGGGGGAAAGCGCGGCCGGCCCGCGTGATGCGGGCCGGCCGGTACTGCGTTGTTACAGGGTGCGCGGCACTTCGATGCGCTCGAAGCACTCGATCTGGTCGCCGGCCTTGACGTCGTTGTAGGCCTTCACGCCGATACCGCATTCGGTACCGTTGCGGACCTCTTCCACGTTCTCCTTGAAGCGGCGCAGCGATTCCAGTTCGCCTTCGAACACCACCACGCTGTCGCGCAGCACGCGGATCGGCTTGTTCCGCTTGACCACGCCTTCGATGACCATGCAGCCGGCGATCGCGCCCAGCTTCGAGCTGCGGAACACGTCGCGGACCTCGGCGATGCCGATGATCTCTTCGCGGATCTCCACGCCCAGCAGGCCCGAAGCCACCTGCTTCACCTGGTCGATCACGTCATAGATGATCGAGAAGTAACGCAGGTCGATGCCGTTGGATTCGATGATGCGGCGGGCCGAAGCGTCCGCGCGCACATTGAAGCCGATGACCGTGGCCTTGGAGGCCACCGCCGAATTGGCGTCCGACTCGGTGATGCCGCCCACGCCGGAGTGGATCACGTTGATCCGGATCTCGTCGTTGGACAGGCCAACCAGCGACTGGCTCAGCGCCTGCACCGAGCCCTGGACGTCGGCCTTGATCAGCAGGTTCAGCACCTGCTGGCCTTCGCCCTTGCCCATCTGCGCCATGATGTCTTCCATGCGGCTGCCCGCCGTGGCGACCAGGCGCGACTCGCGGCGCTTGGTCTCGCGCTGCTGCGCCACGTCCTTGGCCAGGCGCTCGTCGTCGACGACCACGAAGTCGTCGCCGGCATCCGGCACGCCGGACAGGCCCAGCACCTGCACTGGGATCGACGGGCCGGCCTCGGCAACCTGCCGGCCGGTCTCGTCGAACAGCGCACGCACGCGGCCGTACTGGATGCCGCACACCAGGTAGTCGCCCTTCTTGAGCTGACCCTGCTGCACCAGCACCGTCGCGACCGGGCCGCGGCCCTTGTCCAGCGAGGATTCGATCACCACGCCGGCGGCGCGGCCTTCGGCCACGGCCTTCAGCTCCAGCACTTCGGCCTGCAGCGAGATCGCGTCCAGCAGGTCGTCGATGCCCTGGCCGGTCTTGGCCGAGATCTCCACCATCTGCGTGTCGCCACCGAACTCTTCGGCCACGACCTGCTCGGCTAGCAGTTCGTTCTTGACCCGCATCGGGTCGGCCGAGGACTTGTCGATCTTGTTGATTGCCACCACGATCGGCGCGTTGGCCGCGCGGGCGTGCTGGATGGCTTCCTTGGTCTGCGGCATGACGCCATCGTCGGCCGCCACCACCACCACCACCACGTCGGTCAGCTGCGCGCCACGGGCACGCATCGAGGTGAACGCTGCGTGGCCCGGGGTGTCGAGGAAGCTGATCACGCCCTTCGGCGTTTCCACGTGGTAGGCGCCGATGTGCTGGGTGATGCCGCCGGCTTCGCCGTTGGCGACCTTGGTGCGGCGGATGTAGTCCAGCAACGAGGTCTTGCCGTGGTCGACGTGGCCCATGATGGTGACCACCGGCGGACGCGGCACGGCGTCGCCCTGGTCGACATCGGTGATGGCCAGCAGCGCGTCCTCGGCATCGTTGTTGCCGGCGCGCACCACCTTGTGGCCCAGCTCCTCGGTCACCAGCGCGGCGGTGTCGTGGTCGATGGATTGGGTGATGGTGGCCATCACGCCCATCTTGAACAACGCCTTGACCACCTCGCCGCCCTTCAGCGCCAGCTTCTGTGCCAGATCGGCCACGGTGATGGTGTCGCCGATGGCGACCTCGCGCACTACCGGCGCGGTCGGACGCTCGAAGCCGTGGCTGCCGCCACCGCCGCGCGACTGCTCGTTGCCGCGACGCCCCTGCGGCGCACGCGCGCCCGGGCGACCACGCGAATTGCTGTTGTTGCCGCGGCGGGCGCGGTCGGACGGCGACAGGTGCAGCTGACCGCCGAAACGCTTGCCGCCCTCATCCTCCGACTGACCGCCACGGGACTTGTTGCCCGGCTTGGCATGTGCGCTGCCGCGCTCGTCGCGCGCAGGTGCCGGCGCCGGCGTCGCAGGACGCGGCGTGGCCGAGGCGTTGCGTGCAGGACGCGGCGTCAGCGTCTCGATGATCGGCTGCCTGACGGCCGGCGCCGCAGGCTCGGCCTTGGCCGCTTCGGCGGCCTTGGCAGCCTCCTCCGCGGCCTGGCGCTCGGCGGCCGCGCGCTCGCGCTCGGCATCCTCGGCCGCCTTCTGGCGCGCCACCATTTCCTCGTCGCGCGCGCGGTCCTTCTCGGCCAGCATGCGCTGCTCCTCGAGGTTGCGCTGGCGCGACTCCTCGAGCTTGCGCAGGATCTCGGCGCGCTCGGCATCCGCATCCATCGGCGCGCCGGCAGCCGGCTTGACGTAGGTGCGCTTCTGGCGCACCTCGACATTGACCGTGGTCTTGCTGCGGCCGGCATTGACGGTCACTTCCTGCTGCGTGCGACGGCTCAGGGTGATCTTCTTCGGCGCGGCGTCAGCCTCGTCGGCGACCTGCTCGTCCTTGCCGTGGGAACGGCGAAGGAAACCGAGCAGCTTCACTTTCTCGGCGCTGGTCACGACCTGGTCGGGACCGCTGAACTTCATGCCGGCCTGGGCCAGCTGTTCCAGCAGTTTCTCCACCGGCGTGTTGACCAGTTGGGCGAGCTTGCGGATGGTGGTTTGCTGCGACATTCGGATCCTATGATCTTGTTGGCGCCCCCTCGATACGGACGAAGGCAGCGCGGAGTCTACGCCCTGATCGGCTCAGGGCACTGTTCATCGCTGGCTCATTCGCCGCGCTCCAGACGGGCGATCTCCTCGGCGCGGGCGGCCAGGACCAGCGCCGCGGCGCGCTCCAGATCCATGCCTTCGATGCCGAACTCCAGGATCTCGTCGGCAGCCAGGTCCGACAGATCCTCACTGGTGCGCACGCCGTTGCCGGCGAGCGCGTAGGCCGTGGCCTCGTCCATGCCCGGCAGCGCCAGCAGGTCCTCGGCCGGCACGCCGCCTTCGGCGCCCTCTTCCACCGCCAGCGCCTCGTTGAGCAGCGCGTCGCGGGCGCGGGCGCGCAGTTCCTCGACGATGTCCTCGTCGAAGCCCTCGACGGCCAGCAGCTCGCCGATCGGCACGTAGGCGATTTCCTCGACGGTGCTGAAGCCCTCGCTGACCAGGATGCCGGCGATCTCCTCGTCCACTTCCAGCTTGTCCATGAACAGCTGGCGGGCGACGGTCTGCTCGGCTTCCGACTTGGCGGTGACCTGGTCCTGGGTCATCACGTTGAGCTGCCAGCCGGTCAGGCGGCTGGCCAGGCGCACGTTCTGGCCGCCCTTGCCGATGGCCTGCGCCAGGCGCTCCTCGGCCACGGCCAGGTCCATCGAGTGCTTTTCCTCATCGACGATGATGGACTGCACTTCGGCCGGCGCCATCGCGTTGATGACGAAGTTGGCCGGGTTCTCGTTCCACAGCACGATGTCCACGCGCTCGCCGTTGAGCTCGTTGCTCACGGCCTGCACGCGCGAACCGCGCATGCCGATGCAGGCGCCGATCGGATCGGTGCGGCTGTCGTGGGCGATGACGGCGATCTTGGCGCGGTCGCCCGGGTCGCGGGCGCAGGCCTTGATCTCGACCAGGCCCTGGCCGACTTCCGGCACTTCCAGCTTGAACAGCTCGATCATGAACTCCGGCGCGGCGCGGCTGATGAACAGCTGCGGGCCGCGCGGTTCCGAACGCACCTCGGCCAGGTAGCCGCGCACGCGGTCGCCGGCGCGCAGCACGTCGCGCGGGATGCCCTTGTCCTTCGGGATGAAGGCCTCGGCGTTGCCGCCCAGGTCGACGTAGATGTTGCCGCGCTCGGCGCGCTTGACCACGCCGGTCACCAGTTCGCCGACGCGGTCCTTCCATGCGTCCACGACCTGCTGGCGCTCGGCCTCGCGCACGCGCTGCACGATCACCTGCTTGGCGGCCTGCGCGGCGATGCGACCGAAGTCCGGGTTCTCGATCTGCTCCTCGATGTAGTCGCCGACCTCGACGCCGTCGGCCTCGTCGATCGCGTCCATCAGGCGGATCTGGCGGTCCGGCGATTCCATCACCACGTCGTCGGCCACGACCTCCCAGCGGCGGAAGGTTTCGTAGCTGCCGTCCTTGTGGTCGATCGCCACGCGCGCCAGCACGTCCTGGTCCACGTAGCGCTTCTTCGCCGCCGAGGCGAGCGCGGCCTCGATCGCGTCGAAGATCACTTCGCGCGGCACGCCTTTTTCATTGGCGACCGCGTCGACTACCAGCAGAAGTTCCTTGCTCATCGGCTTACTCCGCGCGCGGCTTGCGGGCCGCGGTTTCGTTATTGGATTTGTTCTTGGCCGCGCCGCCCTGCTTGGGGGCCGGACCGGTCGGTTTGGTCGGAGCCAGGCCAAGCGCGGCCCAGTCCGGAATGATGCGCGCCTTGTCGATGTTGTCGAAGGCGGCCACGAACGGCCTGCCATCGACGACGAAGGTCACGGTGCCGGCGTCGGCGTCCACCGCGGCGATCTCGCCCTGCAGACGGCGGCGGTTCTCCTGCGGCAGCTTCAGGCCCACCTTTGCGGACTGGCCCAGGTGCTGCTCGAAGTGCTCCAGCGTGAACAGCGGGCGGTCCACGCCCGGCGAGGACACTTCCAGCGTGTAGTTGCCGCTGATCGGGTCCTCGACGTCCAGCTGCGCGGACACCTCGCGGCTCACCCGCTCGCAGTCATCGATGTTGACCATGCGCTCGGGCTGCTCGTCCAGCGGCACGTCGATGTACAGACGCAGCGTCGCGCCGCCCGGCGCCGGCAGATACTCGGCGCCCAGCAGATCCAGGCCCAGCGCCTGCACGGTGGGGCCCAGCAGATTCGCGATTTCAGTAGCCTTGTCGCTCACAGCCTGCCTTGATTTCGGTAATGGGGAACGTGGGAAACCCAGCCGGACTTTTTCGTTTCGCGGAAACAACAAAGGGCCCGACTGGGCCCTTTGTCCGGTATGAATCCGGTGACTGGATTCCGGTTGCAGGAACGGAAGCAATCGTTCCTACGAGCCCAGATTCAGCCTTCGACAACAAGATGTTGAAGAAGGCCGGAACTGGTAGCGGGGGCAGGATTTGAACCTGCGACCTTCGGGTTATGAGCCCGACGAGCTGCCAGACTGCTCCACCCCGCAGCAGAAGCGGAATTATGAAGTAATTGGACCGTTACCGCAAGTCTTTTTTACTTCATCGTTTCAGGAAACCCGGGGATTCCACTGAAACCCGGAACGATGCCGTTCCGGTCGACCATCCTGCGATGGTCCGGCGATACCGGCTTGCCGGCGGCGCCATCAACTCAGGGCGCGCATATTACATGAATCGCGCCGTTTTGTATCGTTTTTCATGAAAGATGTGCAAATGCGTTGCGCATCCAGGCCAGCAGCGGCCCCAAGGCCACCGGCAGCATCAGCAGCGCCACGCAGTTCACGCCCAGCACGATGCCCAGGACGCGGTCGTTGTTGCGCGGCAGCGGCTCGCCCACCGGCTCGTCGAAGTACATGACCTTGACCACGCGCAGGTAGTAGAAGCAGCCCACCACCGCGCTGATCACGCCCAGGATCACCAGCCACAGCAGCCCGCCGTTGACCGCGGCGCCCAGCACCGCCAGCTTGGCCCAGAAACCCAGGAACGGCGGGATGCCGGCCAGCGAGAACATGGCGCACAGCATCAGGCCGGCCATCCACGGGTTGCGCGCGTTCAGGCCCTTGAAGTCGTCGATGCTCTCGGCCTCGAAGCCGGCGCGCGACAGGGCGACGATCACGCCGAAGGCGGCGGTGGACATGATCGCGTAGGCCACGGCGTAGAACATCGCCGCCGAGTAGCCCGCCGCGCCGCCGCCGGCCACGCCCATCAGCAGGAAACCGATGTGCGAGACGGTCGAATAGGCCAGCATGCGCTTGAGGTTGACCTGGGCGATGGCCATCAGGTTGCCGACCACCAGCGACAGCGCCGCCAGGCCGGCCAGCACGTACTGCAGTTCGGTCGACAGCGGACCGACGCCGGCTTCGAGCAGGCGGTAGGCCATGCCGAAGGCGGCCAGCTTCGGCGCCGAGCTGATGAACAGCGCGATCGGCGCCGGGGCGCCCTGGTAGACGTCCGGCAGCCACATGTGGAACGGCGCGGCGCCCAGCTTGAAGGCGACGCCAGCGACCATGAACACCGCGCCGGTCAGCAGCAGCATGCGTTCGTCCGAATGCGCGGCCGCGTCGTGGATCACGTCCAGGTGCAGCGAGCCGGTGGCGCCGTAGACCAGCGACATGCCGTACAGCAGCAGGCCCGAGGCCAGCGAACCGAGCACGATGTACTTCATGCCCGCCTCGGCGGCCAGCTTGTTCTCGCGGTTGCTGGCCACCAGCGCGTAGGAACACAGCGCCAGCAGTTCCAGCCCCAGGTAGACCATCAGCAGGCTGCCGGCCGACACCAGCAGCATCATGCCGGCGGTGGCGAACAGGATCAGCACCGCGATCTCGCCCTGGTACAGGCTGCGCTCGCGCAGGTAGCTCCAGCCGTAGACCAGGGTCAGGCCGCTGACCAGCACCACCACCGTCTTCATGACGTCGGCGGCGTTGTCGCGGATGAACATGCCGTGGAACACCTCGCCCTGCCCGCCCACGCCGCCCAGCAGCAGCACGAAGGCGATGGCGAGGATGGCGACCGACAGGAAGTGGGTCCAGACCTTGTGCCGGTTGCTGATGAACAGGTCGAGGATCAGCAGGGCGAAGGCACCGCCGATCACCACCAGTTCGGGCAGCAGCGGCGGGAGGTCGGCGGCGGTCAACGGCAGTAGCGTCGGCGTTGTCATCATCAAATCCTGGAATCAATACTCTCGACGGGGCCGCTTACAGCAGCTTGCTCGATGCGATCTGCATCGCCAGCTTGGCGATGGAGGGCTCCATCAGTTCGGTCAGCGGACGCGGATACACGCCCAGCGCCAGCGTACCGACGGCGAACACGCCCAGCACCAGCCATTCGCGCCCGTTGATGTCCTTCATCTCGGCCACGTGGGCATTGCCCACCTCGCCGAAGAACACGCGCTTGTACAGCCACAGCGAGTAGGCCGCGCCGATGATCAGCGTCGTGGCCGCGCCCAGCGCCACCAGCGGTTCCCACTGGAAGCTGGCCAGCACCACCATGAACTCGCCGACGAAACCGCTGGTGCCCGGCAGGCCGGAGTTGGCCATGAAGAACAGCAGCGCGAAGGCGGCGAACCACGGCATCACGTTGACCACGCCGCCGTAGTCGGCGATGCGGCGGGTGTGCAGGCGGTCGTAGAGCACGCCGATGCAGGAGAACATCGCGCCGGACACGAAACCGTGCGAGATCATCTGCACCATCGCGCCCTGCAGGCCCAGGCGCGCGGCGTCGGCGTTGCCGGCCTCGCGCACCAGCCACAGCGCGGTGAAGGTGCCCAGGGTGACGAAGCCCATGTGCGCGACCGAGGAATAGGCCACCAGCTTCTTCATGTCGTCCTGCACCAGTGCCACCAGGCCGACGTAGATCACCGCCACCAGCGACAGCGCGATCACCAGCCAGGCCCATTCGCTGCTGGCGTCCGGCACGATCGGCAGGTTGAAGCGTAGGAAGCCGTAGCCGCCGATCTTCAGCGCGATCGCGGCCAGAATCACCGAACCGGCGGTCGGCGCTTCCACGTGCGCGTCCGGCAGCCAGGTGTGCACCGGGAACATCGGCACCTTGACCGCGAAGGCGATCAGGAAGGCGAAGAAGATCCAGGTCTGCTCGCGGGCGGACAGCTGCAGCTGGTACAGGTCGGCCAGCTGGAAGCTGCCGCCCTTGATGTACAGGTAGATCAGCGCCACCAGCATCAGCACCGAGCCGAGGAAGGTGTACAGGAAGAACTTCAGCGCAGCGTAGATGCGGCGCGGGCCGCCCCAGACGCCGATGATCAGGAACATCGGGATCAGCATCGCTTCGAAGAACACATAGAACAGCATCGCGTCGGTGGCGGCGAAGATGCCGACCGTCACGCCTTCCAGGATCAGGAAGGCGGCCACGTACTGGTTCACGCGCTTGTCGATCACGCCCCAGGCGCCGATCAGCGCCAGCACGCCCACCAGGGTCGTCAGCAGCACCAGCGCGATGGCGATGCCGTCGACGGCCAGGTTGTAGCCGATGCCGTAGGCCGGGATCCACGGGTGCTGCTCGACGAACTGCATCACCTCGGCGGCGGTGCGGTCATAGCCGCTGAGCAGTCCGAGGCTGAGCAGGAAGGTGAGCAGTGCCACCGCCAAGGACGCCCAACGGGCAGCCTGGGCGTTGCGCACGGCAAGAATCAACGCACCGCCGAGGATCGGCAGCCAGATGAGGATACTGAGTAGGGGCCAGTTCGACACGTCTTCTTATTCCGTACAGGTCAACGCCAGAAATGCATCAGCAGGCCCAGCAGGGCGATCAGGCCGATGATCATCACGAAGGCGTAGTGGTAGAGGAAACCGGATTGGGTGCGGCGCAGCAGGTTGGCGGCCAGTTCGACCACGCGGGCCGCACCGTTCACCACCCCATCCACCACGTTGCTGTCCACGACGCGGGCGGCCTTGCCGAGCTTGACGCTGCCGCCTGCGAAACCGTCGATCCACAGCTTGTCGAAGCCGTACTTGTTCTCCAGCACCGAAACCACCGGCGCCAGGGTCTTGCGGGACTTGCCTGCCAGCTCCGGCTTCCAGATGTAGAACACCCAGGCCAGGACGAAGCCGGCGACGGTCAGCCAGAACGCCGGAGCGGTCAATCCGTGGATGGCGAACTGCACCGCGCCATGCCAGTGCTCGGCGCCGATCAGACCGATGACGTCGGCCGGCGGAACGCCGTTGAGCAGCTGTGGGTCGGTCCCCATCGGATGGCGGAAATCGACGATGCCGGTGAAGAAGGACATCACCTGCCCCGGGATGCCGTTGCCGCTGGCGTGGCCGGCCCAGTCGGTGCCGAACAGCATCGGGCCGGCGGTGAAGAAGCCGATGAGGATCGACGGGATCGCCAGCAGGATCAGCGGCAGGGTCACCACCCACGGCGACTCGTGCGGCTCGTGCGCGCCGTGGCCGTGATGGTCGTCATGGTGGTGGGCGTCGTGGCCGTGGTCGTCATGCGCGTCGCGGAAGCGTTCCTTGCCGAAGAAGGTAAGGAACAGCAGGCGGAAGCTGTAGAAGCTGGTGACGATCACGCCGCCCAGCACCGCCCAGTAGCCGTAGGTCGCCACCCAGCTGTCGGAAGCGTGGGCATGCAGCTCGGCGGCCTCGATGATGGTGTCCTTCGAGTAGAAGCCGGAGAAGAACGGCGTGCCGACCAGCGCCAGCGTGCCGATCCACATGGTGATGTGGGTGATCGGCATGTACCTGCGCAGGCCGCCCATCTTCATCATGTTCTGTTCGTGGTGCATGCCGATGATGACCGAGCCGGCGCCCAGGAACAGCAGCGCCTTGAAGAAGGCGTGGGTCATCAGGTGGAACACCGCGCCCGAGTAGGCGGACACGCCCAGCGCCACGGTCATGTAGCCCAGCTGCGACAGCGTCGAGTAGGCGACCACGCGCTTGATGTCGTTCTGCACGATGCCGATCAGGCCGGTGAAGAAGGCCGTGGTCGCGCCGATGAACAGGATGAAGTTCAGCGCCGTCTGCGACAGCTCGAACAGCGGCGACATGCGGGTGACCATGAAGATGCCGGCGGTCACCATGGTCGCGGCGTGGATCAGCGCCGAGATCGGGGTCGGGCCTTCCATCGAGTCGGGCAGCCACACGTGCAGCGGCACCTGGGCCGACTTGCCCATCGCGCCGATGAACAGGCAGATGCAGATCAGGGTGGCGATCGACCAGATCACCGGCTCGCCCAGCACCTGCACCGGATGGCCGAACAGGTTGATCGAGCCCGACCACACCTGGATCAGCGCGTTCGGGTCGTTCAGCAGCGGCGCGTTGGCGAACACGGTGGCGTAGTCCAGGGTGCCGAACACCCACAGCACGCCGGCGATGCCGAGCAGGAAACCGAAGTCGCCCACGCGATTGACCAGGAAGGCCTTCATGTTGGCGAAGATCGCGCTCGGCTTCTTGAAGTAGAAGCCGATCAGCAGGTACGACACCAGGCCCACCGCTTCCCAGCCGAAGAACAGCTGCAGGAAGTTGTTGCTCATCACCAGGGTGAGCATGGAGAAGGTGAACAGCGAGATGTAGCTGAAGAAACGCTGGTAGCCATCGTCATCGGCCATGTAGCCGATCGAGTAGATGTGCACCAGCAGCGACACGAAGGTCACCACCACCATCATCATCGCGGTCAGGCGGTCGACCATGAAGCCGACGTGCGCCGAGTACTGGCCGACCTCGAAGAAGGTGTAGACGTTCTGGTTGAACGGCTGCGCCCCGCCCCACAGCAGCTGGTACAGGGTGTGCATCGACAGCGCGCAGCTGACCGCCACGCCGAGGATGGTGGCGTACTGGGCGCCCTTGCGCCCCACCTGGCGACCGAACAGGCCGGCGATGATGCTGCCGAACAGCGGTGCCAGCACCACTGCGATCAACAGACTCTTGGAGAGAGTGATTTCCATCTGTGGGTCAGCCCTTCAACGAATCGACTTCGCCAACGTTGATGGTGTGGCGGGTACGGAACAGGGTCACCAGGATCGCGAGGCCGATGGCGGCTTCCGCCGCGGCCACGGTCAGGATGAAGAACACGAACAGCTGGCCGGCGGTGTCGCCGAGTTCGCGCGAGAAGGCGACGAAGTTGATGTTCACCGACAGCAGCATCAACTCGATCGACATCAGCAGCACGATGATGTTCTTGCGGTTGAGGAAGATGCCGGCGACGGAGATGCAGAACATCACCGCGCCAAGAGCGAGCATGTGGCCCAGGGAAATCATGGCTTGGCCTCCTCGCCGCCTTCGATGTGCTTGGTGTCGGTCAGCACGACCGGCTTCTCGACCGCCATCTTGACGATGCGCAGGCGGTCGCTGGCGCGGACCCGGGTCTGCTCGGACGGATTCTGCGTCTTCACGCCGGTGCGGCGGCGCAGGGTCAGCATCACCGCGGCGATCACCGCCACGGTCAGGATCACCGCGGCGAACTCGAACGGCAGCAGGTACTCGGTGAACAGGCTGCGCGCCAGCCAGGTGATGTTGGAGCTGTCGGCGGCGACGGCGGCGGCGTTGTCGGCCGGGAACGGCGCGGCCAGGCGGGCCTTGATGCCGATCAGGGTCAGCATCTGCACCAGCATGACCACCGCGACGACCAGCCCGACCGGCAGGTAGCGCACCCAGCCTTCGCGCAGGCTGTCCGTTTCCACGTCCAGCATCATCACCACGAACAGGAACAGCACCATCACCGCGCCCACGTACACCAGCACCAGGGTGACGCCGAGGAACTCGGCGCCGACCAGCAGCCAGACGCAGGCGATGGAGAAGAAGGTCAGGATCAGGCACAGCACGGCATACACCGGGTTGCGTACGCTGATCACCGACAGGGCCGACACGCCCGCGACGATCGAGAAGAACCAGAAAGCGATATTTACCCAATCCATCTTTCGGTCCTCAGCGGAAGGCGGCGTCGGCGGCGCGGCGTTCGGCGATCTCGGCTTCCAGCCGATCACCGATGGCCAGCAGCTGCGGCTTGGTGACGATGTTCTCGCCACGGTTCTCGAAGTGGTACTCGAGGATGTGGGTTTCCACGATCGAATCCACCGGGCAGCTCTCCTCGCAGAAACCGCAGAAGATGCACTTGAACAGGTCGATCTCGTAGCGCGTGGTGCGGCGGGTGCCGTCCTCGCGCTTGGCCGAGTCGATGGTGATGGCCAGCGCCGGGCACACCGCCTCGCACAGCTTGCAGGCGATGCAGCGTTCCTCGCCGTTCGGGTAGCGGCGCAGCGCGTGCAGGCCGCGGAAGCGCGGCGACTGCGGGAACTTCTCCATCGGGTACAGCACGGTGTACTTCGGCTTGAACGCGTACTTCAGCGTCAGCCACATGCCGGAGACGAGCTCCAGCAGCAGCAGGCTCTTGAAATAGTGGGTGATCTTTTTCATGAATCAAACGCCTCTCTGGATCACGCCGTAGAACACGAGCAGTGCGGTCACCGCGATCCACGCGATGGTCAGCGGGATGAACACCTTCCAGCCCAGGCGCATGATCTGGTCGTAGCGGAAGCGCGGGAACGTGGCGCGGAACCAGATGTACGAACTGGCGAAGAAGAAGACCTTGGCCAGCAGCCACGGCCAGCCGCCGTTCCAGATCCAGTTGACCCAGGGCGACACGTCCGCCGTGACCCAGCCCTGGATCGGGCTCAGCCAGCCGCCCATGAAAAAGATCGAGATCAGGAAGCTGATCAGGATCATGTTGGCGTACTCGGCCAGGAAGAACAGCGCGAACGCACCGCCGGAGTACTCGACCATGTGGCCGGCGACGATTTCCGATTCGCCCTCGACCACGTCGAACGGCGCGCGGTTGGTTTCGGCCACGCCGGACACCCAGTACACGACGAACAGCGGCAGCAGCGGCAGCAGGAACCAGTCGAACAGGCCGGAACTGCCCTTCTGCGCCAGAACGATCTCGCTCAGATTCAGGCTGCCGGCGGCGATCATCACGCCGACCAGGGCGAAGCCCATCGCGATTTCGTAGCTGACCATCTGCGCGGCCGAACGCATCGCGCCGAGGAAGGCGTACTTGGAGTTCGACGCCCAGCCGGCCAGGATCACGCCGTAGATGCCCAGCGAGGTCATCGCCAGCAGGTACAGCAGGCCGACGTTGGCGTTGGACAGCACCAGCCTGTAGTCGAACGGCACCACCGACCAGGCGGCGAACGACGGCGCCAGCACGATCAGCGGCGCCAGCACGTAGATCGCCTTGTGCGCGTTGGCCGGGCGCACGATTTCCTTGAACAGCAGCTTGGTGACGTCGGCGAAGGCCTGCAGCAGGCCGCCGAGGCCGACGTACATCGGCCCGTGGCGCACGTGCATCCAGCCGATCAGCTTGCGCTCCCACAGCACGTAGAACGCCACCGATACGATGATCGGCATGGCGATGACCAGGATCTTCAGCACCGTCCACAGCACGACGCCGATGTCGCCCAGCGCCAGGAACCACTGGTGCAGCGGATCGACCGCGTTCAACAGCAACTCGTTCATGCAGCCACCACCGTTACCCGAGCGGCGCCCAGCGGCGCGGTGGCGCCGTGGCCCGATTCAATCCAGACCGCACCGGCGGCGACGCGCGCGTCGACCACCACCGGCAGGGTCGCCTTGCCGGCGTCGGTGCCGACCTTGGCCATCTGCCCTTCGGCCAGCTGCAGGCGCGCGGCGTCGTCGGCGTTGAGCACGATGCGCGGCGCGTTGTTCAGCGGATGCGCCTGCAGCGCTTCGGCACGGCGCACCACCGCATCGGTGCGGTAGATCGCCGGGGTCGAAGCCACTTCCAGGCCCTCGCCCGCCGCCTGCGGCTGCGACGAGGCGGCCACGTTCACCTGCACCGGCTGCAGGCCGGCACGCAGGCCTGCCAGATCAGTGAAGCCGAAACCGGCCAGCTGCAGGTCGCCGCCGAGGGCGCGCAGCACGCGCCAGCCCTCGCGGGCCTCGCCCGGCAGCTTGCCGCCGGCGCGGGCCTGCTGCTCGCGGCCGTCGAGGTTGGTCAGGGTCGCGTCGATTTCCGGCAGCGCGCCGATCGGCAGGATCAGGTCGGCCACGTCGCGGGTCGAGGCGCAGGCGAAGTGGCTGAACGCCACCACCTTGGCGCCGGCCAGCGCCTTGCGCGCGGCGGCGCTGTCGGCGAAGTCCAGGCCCGGCTCGATGCCGTACAGCACGTAGGCCTTGCGCGGCTGCGCCAGCATCGCGGCGACGTCCTTGCCGGCCGGCAGCACGCCGGCGCGGGACAGGCCGATGGCGTTGGCGCCCTGCGGGATGCGGCACAGCTTCGCGCCGGTGGCGGCGGCGAAGTCGCGCGCGGCGGCGCGGATCGCGGCGGCCTGCGGATGGTTCTCGGCGATCGCGCCGACGATGACGACGGTGTTGCCACCGCTCTTCACCGCCTCGCGCAGCCCGGCGTCGCCCATGGCGTCGGCGAACTTCGACGGCGCGACGATCTGCTTGCCGGCCAACGCGAAGGCGAAATCGAAATCGACCGGGTTGACCGCGAAGATCCGCGCGCCGTTCTTGGTCTGCGCCTTGCGCAGGCGGGCGTGCAGCAGCGGCAGCTCGTGGCGGACGTTGCTGCCCAGCAGCACGATGCGGTCGGCCTTCTCGATGTCGGCCAGCGAGGCGCCGAATACTTCGGCGGTCGCGGCGTCGGAGAAGTCGCGGTTGTCGATGCGGTGGTCGATGTTGTTCGAGCCCAGGCCGGCGGCCAGGCGGGCCAGCAGCGCGCCTTCCTCGTTCGAGGTGGACGGGTGCACCAGCACGCCGAGGTCGTCGCCGCGGTTGCCGTCGAGGATCTCGCGGGCGGCGGCCAGGCCTTCGGCCCAGCTCACTTCCTTCCACTCGCCGTTGACCTTCTGCAGCGGCTTGACCGCGCGGTCAGCGGCGTACAGGCCCTGGTGCGAATAACGGTCGCGGTCGGACAGCCAGCACTCGTTGACCAGTTCGTTGTCGCGCGGCACCGCGCGCAGCACTTCGCCGCGGCGCACGTGCAGGAACAGGTTCGAGCCCATGGCGTCGTGGTAGCCCAGCGATTCGCGCGCGGTCAGCTCCCACGGACGTGCGCGGAACTGGAACACCTTGTTGGTCAGCGCGCCGACCGGGCACACGTCGATCACGTTGCCCGAAAGCTCGGTGGTCAGCGGCTTGCCGTCGTAGGTGCCGATCTGCAGGTTCTCGCCGCGGTACATGCCGCCCAGCTCATAGGTGCCGGCGATCTCCGCGGTGAAGCGCACGCAGCGGGTGCACTGGATGCAGCGGGTCATCTCGGTGGCGACCAGCGGGCCCATGTCCTCGTCGGCCACCACGCGCTTGCGCTCGTTGAAGCGGCTGACCGAACGGCCGTAGCCCAGCGACACGTCCTGCAGCTCGCACTCGCCGCCCTGGTCGCAGATCGGGCAGTCCAGCGGATGGTTGATCAGCAGGAATTCCATGACCGAGCGCTGGTACTTGAGCGCCTTCTCGTTGCGGGTCTGGATCTTCATGCCGTCCATGACCGGCGTGGCGCAGGCCGGCGACGGCTTGGGCGACTTCTCCACGTCGACCAGGCACATGCGGCAGTTGGCGGCGATCGGCAGCTTCTCGTGGTAGCAGAAGCGCGGAATCGGAATGCCGGCCTTGTCGGCGGCCTGGATGATCATCGACCCCTTGGGCGCGAACATCGTCTGCCCATCGATCTCGATGGTGACGTGTCCTTCCGGCGCCACCGGCGCCTCGCTCGGGTTCATGGGTTGCGCGCTCATGCGGCAGCAGCCTCCACCTTCTTGCCGTCAACCATCGAATGACCGTTGACGATGTAGTACTCGAATTCGTCCCAGAACTGGCGCAGGAACCCCTGGATCGGCCAGGCCGCCGCTTCGCCGAAGGCGCAGATGGTGTGGCCTTCGATCTGGCCGGCGACGGTGCGCAGCTGGTGCAGGTCTTCCATCGTGGCCTTGCCGGCGACGATGCGCTCCAGCACGCGGTGCATCCAGCCGGTGCCCTCGCGGCACGGGGTGCACTGGCCGCAGGATTCCTTGTGGAAGAACTGGCTGATGCGGCAGGCGAACTTGACGCAGCACACGCTGTCGTCCAGCACCACGATGGCGCCCGAGCCCAGGCCCGAGCCCAGCGCGCGGATGGTGTCGTAGTCCATCGGCAGCCCCTTGAGCTGCTCGGCGGTCAGCACCGGCATCGACACGCCGCCCGGGATCGCCGCCTTCAGCGTGCGGCCCGGACGCAGGCCGCCGGCCATTTCCAGCAGGTCGTCGAAGGTGGTGCCCAGCGGCACTTCGAAGTTGCCGCCCTTGACCACGCAGCCGGAGACGGAGAAGCACTTCGGGCCGCCGTTGTTGGTCAGGCTCAGGCCCTTGAACCACTCCGGGCCGTTGCGGATGATCGCCGGCACCGAGCCGTAGGTCTCGGTGTTGTTGATCGTCGACGGCTTGCCGTACAGGCCGAAGTTGGCCGGGAACGGCGGCTTGTAGCGCG
>Ga0206117_100191_pt1 | contig 93472 bp, 73 predicted proteins | sample 3A5Ametagenome_FD_177997 | JGI IMG/M metagenome (GOLD analysis project Ga0206117, IMG submission 177997) | Enriched microbial communities from leaf-cutter ant dump, University of Wisconsin, Madison, United States - 3A5A | ecosystem: Environmental > Terrestrial > Nest > Insects nest > Nest dump...
ATGAATTAGTGGCTAGTGGTTAGTGGCTAGTTGTTAGTAGCATAGTCCCGATCCTTCGGGATAGTCATGATGCAGATCCTTTCCTACAACGTCATCCTCGCGTATGCGGGGATCTTAAAGCTAATGGCCAGTGGCTAGGAACTAGTGGTTAGTGGCTAGTTGTTAGTAGCATAGTCCAGACCCTTTTGGATAGTCATGGTACATATTCTTTCCTATAACGTCATTTTCAATTTAGCGACTTGTTTGTCATCCAGAACGCAGTGAAGGATCTTCGGTTTAGGTACTATTAGCTAAGAGATTCCTCGCCCCGAAGTGTCGGGACTATAGCCCCTAGTTCGTAACTCTTAGCAACTAACCACTAGTCACTAGCCACTAACCACTAACTCCTAGCTCCTAGTCCCTAATCCCTAATTCCTACCCCCTAACCACCCATACAGAAACCGAACCAGCTTCACAAACAAATTCTGCCCAGCCATCTTCCTGTACTGTAATTTCCTGGGTAACGTGCCTTAAGGCATCTATCATTGTTTTTCCGGCAAAAGTGGGCCCCATTTCCATTCGTTTATAGCCTTGTTCTCCATTTGAAAGGATAACGGCCAGTCCCGAATTTTCTTTTTCTGCTATGCCTTCCCTTGTCCAACCAATGCAATTGGGGTGATCTAAGTAATCTCGTTGTAAGCCATAAGCACGTTGTTTACGTAGTGCAAGCATCGTTTCCAGTTGTGGCAAATGTCCAATGGTTACCTCGTGGTCATTGCCGTCCTGGCCCTTATCCGTATAGGTGGAACCGTATAAGTCGGCATAAAAAACACAGGGGTAGCCAGCTTCCCTTAACAGAATCATGGCGTAGGCGTGTGCCCTAAACCACGGTTCTACAATTTGTTCTAAAGATTGAAGGGGTTGGGTATCATGGTTTTCAACAAAAGTAACCGCTAAATCAGGCCTTGCACTTACCAAAGTGTCATCGAAGATGGTAGCCAAGTTATAATCGGCACCCGACTGGGAAGCCGTTGAAAAATTGGCCTGTAAACAAGCATCAAATAAAGACATGCGCCCTTCGGTAGCTTCTATGTAACTTAAAAGACCTCCCAAGTCGTTTGGTGCCCAGTATTCGCCCACGGTAAATAATTCCTTTTGAAGGTCGTTCCTCAGTGTATCTAACCATTCGTTGTAAAAGTTAGCGGGCATATGCTTAATGGCATCCAAGCGAAAGCCATCAAATTTGAGCGTACTGTATAGCCATTTTCCCCAGGCTTTTAGCTCTTCTCTTACGGCAGGATTTCGAAAATCAATGTCCGACAGCATCAGGTAATCATAGTTGCCGTTTTCTTTATCCAATACTTCTTCCCAACCTTCTCCATATTGATTTTGTATGCTGTAAATGGCTGTTTCTCCAGTTTTGTTGTCGTAATCTACACCGCTAAAGCATTGGAAATCCCATTGAAATTTAGAGTACTTGCCTGCTCGGCCCGGATAATGGAACTTGGTAAAGGCTTCAATTTCGAAAGGCTCGGAAATAAAATTACTGCGTTGCTGCGGGTCTACCTTTCGCACGGTAACGGTCTCCGTTTCATCGCCGCCGCCTAAATGGTTCAGTACAATATCTACATAAACCTGTAAGCCGGCTTCTTGTGCGGTTTTAATGGCGGTTATTAATTCGGCTTTGGTGCCATATTTGGTGCGTATGCTTCCTTTTTGGTCAAACTCTCCTAAGTCGTAAAGGTCGTAGGAATCGTAGCCAATAGAATCTGGTCCTGCCATCCCTTTATGGGCGGGTGGTAACCAAAGGGTGTCGAAACCTTTGTCCTTTAAGTTTTGTGCTTCTTGGCTGAGTTTTTTCCATAGGCTTCCATCGGCTGGGTAATACCATTCGAAGAACTGGAGCATCGTAAAGTTTTCCATAGTTTGTGTTTCTGTATAAAATCAGTTGGGTGTTTTTGAACGTGTTTGCCCAACTAACAAAAAAGCTGTTTGAATGTTTGGTAGGATGTTTTTGAGCCGTAAAATCATGAGAAAATAATTTCATCATCCTTTCAAAACAAATGTGAAGTGTGGCTGTTGTATGGGCGTAATAGTTATCAAGAAACTCAATTTAATTTTTCGAAAATGTCAGCTAATTCAATGGACAGAGAAATGTCTAAATTACAGCAAGATGCCCCGGTAGCAGTTTTACCTGAATTGCCCAATACTACTGAAATGATCATTGAACTTGAAAAGCCATCTAAATCTTTAAAGGAGGTTACTAAACCGTTTTTTTTATCCCCGCCTGATGGGCTTTATGGGTTGCTTTAGGACTAGTGGTTAGTAGTTAGTGGCTAGTAATTAGGGGCTGTAGTCCCGACACTTCGGGATTAGCCATAAAGCATATTGCTTTCCTACAACGTCATTTCGACCTTGTGGAGAAATCTTTGGAGGTCGTTTTAGGAGCTAGGAATTAGTGGCTAGTAGTTAGTAGCTAGTAATTTGGGGGCTAGGAGCTAGAGGTTGTAGTCCCAATACTTCGATTAGTCATGATGCATATTGCTTTGCTACAACGTCATCCTTGCGTATGCGGGAATCTTAAAGCGTAATGATTGGTTTTTATAATCAGTTCACTAGGAGTTAGGAATTAGTGGATAGTGGCTAGTAGTTAGGGGCTGTAGTCCCGACACTTCGGGATTAGTCATAATGCACATATTGCTTTCCTACAACGTCATCCTCGCGTATGCGGGGATCTTAAAGCGTAATGATTGGTTTTTATAATTATTTCACTAGGAGTTAGGAATTAGTGGATAGTGGATAGTAATTAGGAGGTAGGAACTAGGAATTAGTGGCTATGTAAACCTCGCAGGTTTTTGAAACCTGTGAGGTTTGGTTTGTGTTAGGAAAGTTTATTCAATTTTGGTTGTTACATTCTCATCTACAGGACGGTTTCCTGTTTCTATTTCTATTTGTTTGGTACTTACGGCATAATGTGATGGTCTAATTTCTGATCCTGTAGCCACGGCATAAGCCTTGGTAAACTCGGCACCAAAGTAAAGAATGATGGAAGAATAATAAGTCCATAGGAGCAAAATGACCAGCGAGCCGGCGGCTCCATAGGTGCTTCCTACATCACTTTGTCCAATATAAATGGAAATGGCAAATTTACCGATCATAAATAAAATTGCCGTTACTATGGAACCTAGCGCCACGTCGCGCCACTTGATTTCGGCATCGGGCAGTACTTTAAAAATTACGCCGAAGATAATGGCAATGACCAATAGGGTAACTACTTGGTTAAGGATATAGAAAACCACTACGGATATGTCGGAAAAGCGAGCTTCTAACTGTTTACTGAAACCATCTAACAAAGAAGTAACGGCTAGGGACACGAGTAGTAAAAAGCCTAAGCTAATGATCACCGAAAAGGAAAGAAACCTATTTTGTAGCAATTTTAGCCAGCCTCTTTTAGGTTTGGGCTTAATGCCCCATATGGTATTGATTGAATCCTGAATGTCGGCGAATACCGTAGTGGCACCTACTAAAAGGGTTACGATCCCAATAATGAAAGCAATGTTGCCTTTATTGCCAATGGCGGCCTTTTTTACAATATCTTGGAGCTGTAGTGCGGTTTCTTTTCCCATAAAACCACTCAGCTGTTGGTAAATTTGTCCTTCGGCAGCTTCCTGTCCCAAAAAAATACCACATAGTGAAATGATCACTACTAGCAATGGTGCCATCGAAAACACGGTGTAGTAAGCCAATGAACCGCTTAATTTGGTCACATTGTGGTCGCTAAAGCCACTAATGGTAGCTTTGAGTATGGCAAAAATTCCTTTAAAACCAAGTTTGTTCTTTTTCATCTTTTAATAGGATCAATGTGGTTTAATAGGCTTTATCTTTTTTCTTTTAACTTTTCAAAATAACGGGCAATGGTCAATCCTTCAAAGTATCTTTCTACCCTGGGGCGTTGCCATAATACCAACAAGGCTGCCAACGTAAGACATAGGGTAGATCCTAAAAAGCCCAATACATGGCTTTTGAAAATCATAGCTAGGGAGAACGAAAGGGTAATGCTAGTTAAAAAGATGACCGACAAAATACCCACCACAATGGCCGCATTGATAATAAAATCAGCCAATAATGCACTAATGGCACGTACGGTTTTATATCGTTGAGCTCGCAGCTGTGCTTTCACGCGGCGCTTTGCTGTTTCCCAGTAAATCATAAAAAAGCTTCGTAATTTTTTCTGCATAGTATCTTGTTGTGTTAAACTAACCCTGTAGTTTGGGGAATGTTTGGAAAAAGTTTATTTAGGGATTAGGAGTTAGGAGCTAGGAATTAGGAGCTAGGGGCTGTAGTCCCGACACTTCGGGATTAGGAACTAGGAGCTAGTCGTGATGTATATTTTTGTTCATGTCATCATTTCGATTTAACCACTTTTGTTCTCCATGGTGCACCTCATTTGCATTTCTTTCCTATACTAAGTACCTTATCTACTACTCAAGTTTAGATGGGTGTTTTTACCCTTTTTAATTTCGTAAATGTGTTGCTGCTTTGGTAATTTATTTATCTTACAACTTAATGGAATATATTGAATTTCAGTATGTTAAATAAAAATGTTATTTTGGTTTTTCACCCAACATTATTTTACATTATGTCTAAGAAAAATCAAATTTCAGCGGCAATTACTACCGCACAATCTACCGCTGTACTGGAAAGCATCAGCAGTATTAACGAATCGCTAAAACATGTTTTAACCATTAACCTTACAGGCGATGATCGGTTGGGCATGTTAAAAATGGGCGACAAAACCTTGGCCTTTGTACAAAAGGCTTTGGAGTACGCCTCACAACATGAAAGTTTGCGCCCTAGCTTTTTAGATCTGCCAGAGGCCAAGAAAGACTACGAGCTGGCGGCAGGTTTGCAGGTCATTAAGCAGGGATTAGGCGCTTTATTAAGGGCCGTAGAGGATTCGCAAATGATAGCCGGTAGTGAGGCTTACGACGCTGCACTCATTTTCTACAATTCGGTTAAAGGCGCAGCAAGGTCTAACATTGCAGGTGCGCAGGCTATTGAAAATGACTTAAAGCAACGTTTCCCACGTAGAAAAAGGGAGAAGCCTTCTGGTGATTAAGGCATTGCCTTTTAAAAAAGTCCCGTCCCGCGACGGGACTTTTTTGTTTTCCTATTTATGGATATTCCTAGCTATTAGGTTCATCATTCTACCTTTTAGGTAGGACGTTTAACCTTTTAGGTAGGACGTTTGACCTTTTAGGTAGGATGTTTGACCTTTTAGGTAGGACGTTTAACCTTTTAGGTAGGATGTTTGACCTTTTAGGTAGGATGTTTGACCTTTTAGGTAGGACGTTTGACCTTTTAGGTAGAAATTTTAACCCCTCTTACTACAAGCCCTGTACTTGGGGCTAGTGAAAGGAGACTTTTCCCTACTGACAGTTGTTTAGCTTTATAAATCCCAAGCGAGGTATTGACTTTTCCTAAGGATTTAAGACTTATGCTTTAGAGGAAGTATATTATTACATCTATAAAATATTGACAGTTTTTATTAATCTAGATTATATTTTTTATTGTCTATTTTTAGATCAACTTTTTCATATTTGTGTTGGATCATATTAGTTTATTAATTAAATCTTATGTATATAGGTAAATAACCAAGTTCTTAAATAATTATATGAATATTACGCTTCTCCTATTGCTAAACAATGAGTCTAATCTCGTTGGAAATGTAGCAACTTCAAACGATACCTCAATTGGATTTTTGGAAAATCTTGGTGTGGGCATCTTGAGCTCAGTTCTCGCAAGCATTCTTATAGGATTCACATTGATTTTATTTTCAAGAAAGGCCAGATGGTTAATTACGGCGATACTCGCTAGACTTGCTCACCATGATATTGATTTTGTTTTCAAAAACAAAGAAGATGCTAAAAAATCGATTATAGACGCAATTTCTGGTAGTAAGAAAGTTTATATTCTGACAAGTAGGGGCAACGAATTTCAAACAACAACTTATCAAAACCTGTTTAGTCAAGGATTGCTATCAAATAACGTTGATTTTAAAATTATTATGCCCGACCCGGAGAATAAACAAAATGAGTACGATTTTATTCTTCAAAGAGAAAATGAAATGCGAAATCTTGATCCCGGTATTCAATTAAAAAAATCGATATCTGCGAATATAGAGTACTTAAAAAGTAAAGGAGTGAATTTTAAAACAGTTAAAATGCCCCATTTTGTTAAAATAGTGATTACAGATGATTGGTTATTTTTAGAGCCATATAATAAACATAGGCTGGGGCATGAAGATCCTGTTATGAAATATCGGGTTGGCGATACATATCGTTGCTTTAGTCGATATTTTGGTATACTTTGGGATTCATGTGAAGCGAATGCACAATAAATGGAACGTCAATAAACTAAATAAAGGATATTTAAATGAAATATTCAATTAGAACATACTTGTCTGGGAGCTTATCTCAACATCCATTAAATCCATCCACTAATTTTTGGACTATTCAAGATGAAAGTATCTTAAAAAATATTTTTAAAGACAGAAATATAGAGTTAGATATTTTAAATCCTAATGATATGGAGTTTCAAGGAAGATCTGATTTATTTAAGTATGAATTAGAGTATATTGACAGTTGTGATTTTATTTTAGTTGAACTTTCTGAGAGAAGAGGAATAGGTGTTGGGATAGAAATTTATCATGCATACTTAAAAAAAATTCCAGTATTAAGTATTTGTCCTGATATAACCTATTATAAAGATTCTACGAGGGGCTATTTTCATCCATTTTTACAAAGTATTATTACTAGAAATTTTGAGTCCAAAGTCAAATTATATGAGTTTCTAAGAACTTATTAGAGCAAATTATTCTATCATTTAGTTTACTTCCAACTGGGCGTAAGTCTGATGTATGGGATTTAATGAAAAGAGACTTATGTCCACTAGTAGTCGCTCTGTTTTAAACATAACTAAAGCCTAGACCATAATTTCTCCTCTGGTTGGTGTTATCACCAACCAGTTGTGTGTTTAACAATTGCTTTAACCTACTACAACCAAAGCCCAAGTCAGGAGATTTCTTTTCTTACACGCTAACGAGCCAATAGATTGTTGTATTTTTATGGTTATTAGCTTCTAACCTCTCCAACCATGAAGGAACTTATTGACGAAATCAAAAAAATTGAACACGGGTTTAAGCATATCATTAATGCAGGCGATATTATTTTAGCAAACAAGACCGAAGAGCATTTTGATGTTGCGGTCAAATTCCTATCCGATGAGAGCTATCAAGTAAGAATGTTGGCTACTTATTTGTTAGGGCAGCTTTCAAGCCATAATTCCCAAGCGCTTACATTGCTTGAAACTACAGTTGCAACCGATGAAAACTGGCGTGTGCAAGAAATGTTGGCGAAAGCTTTTGACTCTTATTGCCATGCCATAGGTTACGAAAAGAGCTTGGACAAAATAAAAGAGTGGCTTAGTGATGAAAACCCGAACGTAAGGCGGGCGGTTACCGAAGGGCTTCGCATTTGGACGGGCCGACCTTATTTTAAAGAAAACCCAATTACTGCTGTACAGCTCATTAGCCAAAATAAATCGGAGGAGAGCGAATACCTGCGAAAATCAGTAGGTAATGCGCTACGCGACATTGGTAAAAAGCATAAAGATGATGTGCTTAACGAAATTTCCAAGTGGGATTTGACAGATAAAAAGACTGCATTTACCTATCAGCTAGCCAAAGAGAAATAAATCATCCTATCCCCTTAAAAAACATTTCTATCCCTGAAAAGTCCATTTTATCCCCCTCAATGTCGATGAATGGAAAGAAGTTTTATATTTGATATTTCAGGTTTGCTAATGCTTTTAAAATATTCTTTTCTATTCTTTTTGGTGTTGTTTTGGATCGGTTTGGCTATGGGGCAAGAAGCCGAATTGGCAAGTGCCATTGAAGGAATGGAAAAAGCTACTTCTGGGGAACGCGTACGTGCAGTTTGTATGTATTTCGACAGTAACGTACACAGCAGAGCACCTGAAAAATTCGATGCCCTGCTTGCCAAATCTTACCGCATTGCCGAAAGAGATAAGGACAGGGATTTTAAGGAATACCTGGATTTTTACCAGAGAATGAAAGGTGTTTTGCGCATTAGCGATAAGGATCCCGCGGCCAGAGAAGCAAAAATGCCCAAGCTCATAGAGAAAGTATTAAGCCATTACCAAAACTCAGGTGACGAACGCTTTATTGCCATTTGCAACGCATACATCGGGCATCATTATTTCATCACCAAGCAATATGCGAAAAGCTTAGAAAAACTGCTGTTAGCTGACCAAGGGTTTAAGAAAGTAGGTTACCACAAATTCCCGGACATTGGCAAGCACTTGCATGGTATTGCGCTGGTATTCTACTTTTTCAGAAACTATGAAAAAGTGGCCGAGCTGATGGAAATTTCTACGCAGTGCCCTCCGTATTTCAGAAACCTGAACATCCAAAGATATAATACACTGGGTGCGGCCTACGCTCACCTAAAGCAATATGACCAAGCCATTAAAGCCTTCCTCAAAACTAAACAAACGGCAATGGCTTATAAAGACGATTTCTGGATTGCCTATGCCTCCCGGAACCTGGCAAATATTTACCTAGAAAAGCAAGACTACTCCCAAGCATTGGATTTATATGAAAGCAACCTGAAATTTATAGCACCAATAGGCAAAGCCAATCCAAGGGAGTATGCAGAATATCTTTTGGGAATGGCAAAAACCTATGTTTTTTTGGGAAAATTAAGTAAGGCCCAAAATACGCTCGATAAGGTAACCTACCAAAAAAACGCTCAAGCAAAGGAACCGATGTTCCTTTTTGGAATACCCTATCAGGACATTAATTACTGGACTGATTTTTACGACGTGCAACGGAGGTATCATTATGCGATTAAATCGTATGAAAAAGCTTATCGCTATGCGGATAGTCTTTATGCGATGAAGTATAGGGTAGACAGCCTTTTTAACGGCCTGGAAATAAAGGTGGCACAAAATAGGATCGAGACACAGAACAAACAACATCAGAACGAAAAAAAGGAAGCCACCATTGAGAGCAAAAACCAACAAATCATTTTAATTGGTGGACTACTGACAGTTATTGCGGTTGCTTCGGTGTTGATCATCAGAAAAAACAGGCAGATCAACAGACAAAATAAAGTGATCAGCGCACAGTTGGGCGAACTGACCAAAACCTTGGGGCAAAAGCAAATGCTGTTGTCGGAACTCCAGCATCGTGTAAAAAACAACCTGCAGCATGTGATCAGTATCCTGGAAATCCAAAAGGAATCGGTTGATTTTAATAACATCGACGAGCTGATCAGGGGCAATCAGAACCGTATCCACTCCATGGCCTTACTGCATAAAAAACTGAACGTGACAGACAATGTAAATGAGGTGGATTTGAATAGGTATGTTACGGAGCTTGCCGAATTGGTAAAGGATTCATACGATAGCCTTCACAAGAAAGTTAATTTGTACATTAAATGTGAGGTAGCAACCATTTCCATAGAAAAAGCATTGCCTTTAGGTCTTATTATTGTAGAGCTGGTGAGCAATAGCATGAAGCATGCTTTTAAAAAACGAAACATTGGGATCATTAATATTGAAATCACCAAAAACGAGGATCAAAACTTGCTTTACTATTCCGACAATGGGAGTGGCTTTGATTTTAATAAAACAAGTGAGAAAGGATTGGGACAGGAAATTATTAAAGGCCTGATTGACCAATTGGATGGGAATATACAAACCAGTAGCGACGCCGGCTTTGAGCTAAAGGTTTATTTTAAATAGCTAGAATGAACTGATGGCAGAAATAAGGGTGATATGGTGAAAAATTAACGCAATGGAACAAAAAACAATATTATTGGTTGAAGACGATTTTTTGAACAGGCGCTTGTCTAAAAAAGCCCTGTTGGAAAATGGCTACCTGGTACTGGAAGCTAAAAATGCCAAGGAGGCTTTTGAGCTACTGAAAAAAGAAACGGTTGATCTTGCAGTTTTTGACATTAACCTTGGCGAAAATGAGCAGGACGGTATTAGTTTGGGCCAACACCTACAGGAAAAGCTCCAATTGCCCTTTATTTATCTTACGGCTTATGAAAACCCTGAAATAGTAGGTAAGGCAGTAGCTACTTCACCTTACTCATACCTTACCAAGCCTTTTAAAAATGTAGATCTAATAGCCTCGGTGGCACTGGCCATTCGCCAATCGGCCGGAAAGCACATTCCCAAAATCTCGGTAAAGGACGAAGATTACCACGTGGCGCTTCCTATGAATGAAATCAATTACATTGAATCAGAGGGGAACTATTTGCTGTTTTATACCGATAAAAAGGTGTATAAAATGCGTTCAACCTTAAAGCAGCTGATGGAAATGCTACCCGCAAGCATTTTTGTACAGGTGCACCGCGCTTATGTGGTCAACAAAACCAAGATTGAAAAATCTACTTCCAAAAGTGTAGTGGTTAATGGGGCAGAAATACCTGTTTCCAAAAATTATCTTGATTCTTAACAAGCATTTCTTACTGCCATGCAGGCCCTTTGTTTGATCTAATTCGATAAAGCATTTTAATATTCATTGTATTATTTTACTCTCTAACTTTTGGGAGGTAAATCTGGGAGTAGCTATGAAGTGAGCTGAAAATCAATAGATTTAATTCCGTTGATTATCTTTCTGTCCCTAAAATTGGTCTTCTGTCCCAGAATTTTCAGCCTAAAAAAATCAATTTTCATGTTTGTGAAAAAATGCAGGAAGCCGAAAATGCAATTCAAGAGTAGGCGAAAATTAAAACAAACAAAAAATGAAAATTAGATTAATTAGAAACATCTTGCCTGCGGTGGCATTGTTTTTTTGTGTATCGTTTTCTTTTGCACAAAAGAACACCCTAAAAGCAGGGGAGAGTTTAAAAGGGGATGAATTCTTAACTTCAGAAAACGGTAATTACGTATTCCAAGCTCATGCACACGATGCGCTGTACTGTAGCTACGGAGCAAAAAACGGTAAACGATTTACATTTATCCCAGCCTATTCTACGGGAGGTATCAGTGGTAATGCTAAAAGAGGTGCCAATATGAGCATCAAATCAGACAAATTGGTAATGCAGACAGACGGTAACCTAGTTGCTTACGATAAAGATAACAAAGCCTTATGGTCGTCGAAAACACATCCTTTTTTCGATCCAAAATTCAAAGACCCTAAAAATAAACCTGTGAAATTGGTATTGGAAAACGATGGTTCGGCAAATCTATATAATGCCACAGGTGCCATTATGTGGAGCACTAAAAAAATATAGTTGCTAAACGCTTCAGTTCAAATGTTTTTTATTTATAACCATTACCACTCATATTAAGACATAGCGCTACTCATTCCTCAAAAATCTACAATTACCTCTATTCGTAAAGCCATCTGTAAAAAGCATTTGCTGCTTTCATAGTGCTCTAATCCTGAATTCCGACAATGTTGTGGAAGAGTAGCTCAAAAAATAATAATTATGGCAAAAATCTACTTTAACAAGATAAGAGCAGTATTGCTGTTCTTCATATGCTCCCCAATTTTCGCCTTTGCGCAGATAGATTTGCTGCAAACCACAAATAATAATATTACAATGGCTACCCTTGCTTGTGGTAATTCGAATGTGACAATGCAAAATGATTATGCCCGTTTGTATAATCTTCAGACATTGGGCTATAGTACATTTGAGGTAAGCAAGGTGAGTTTTGCAGTTCATGGTTTTGCATTGGGTTCTGCATCAACCTATGCTGTAAGTGTAAAAGTTTATGCCAGTACAGGTGGCACTGCAGATGCCAATCTTACCCTTAAGGGACAGGCAACAGTCAATATTACTGCGGCTATGGTAGGGACTGTGGTAGCAGTTCCTTTGACTACGGCAGCATTGGTAACTTCTCCAGAAATGCTTATTGTGGTTTCGGCACCAGATGGAACAGCAACATCCACTGGATTTTTTCCTGGGGGCAACTCTAACGGGCAATCAGCTCCGGGATATATCAAAGCGCAAGGTTGTGGTGTTTCTAATTTTGTTACTTATGCTACTATAGGTGGTGCTAATCAGCATCTTATATTATTTCCTACCGGAAATCCTACAACATTGCCTTTGCCAGTAACATTGAAAAATTTTACTGCTACAGCCAAAAATAATAGTGCTTTGTTACAGTGGGAAACGGCCAGCGAGCAAAACAATAAAGGCTTTGAGATTTGGAGAAGTGCTGAGGATGGAAAGTTTATCAAAATTAACGAAGTAGGGAGTAAAAATCCTAATGCTTCAAGCCCTACAGCCTACACTTTCACAGACAGGCAACCAGTTAACGGTACCAATTATTATAAACTGGTGCAAGTAGACAGAGATGGAAAAGAAACAGAGCTAGGCGTGAGAACCCTAAGCTTTTCGCTGTCGGCATTCAATGTGCAGCTTTATCCAAATCCCACCATTACCAGTCAGGTTACGGTTAGTTGGGCTAAAGGTTCGGTGAGCTCCTTAAAACTAATTGACTTTAATGGTAAGGTATTGCAGTTGACAAAACCTCAACCTTCGGCTACTTCCTCAACCATTACATTGGCCAATTATCCTGCGGGTACTTATTTGTTGCGTATGGAGGGAGATCAGTGGGTAGAAGTTAAAAAAGTAGTGAAGCTATAGAAGATTGGTGTTTGGCTTGCTATAACAGCCAACCAATAATGGAATAAACTATAAATAACAGTCTCTCAAAAACAAAAAATCCCCGTCAATTTTGATGGGGATTTTGTTTTGTATTTGATGTCCTAAAGCATTATTGCTTGGTTACCAGTAAAATTCCTGCGCCAACGTTCACTATTGAGCTCGTAAAATCGCTATGGCTTTGAATCATCGAAAGAAATTCTTCCACCTCCTGATGATGAGATATGATATTGTCGACCACCAATAAGGCGCCTTTTTTAGCAAGTAAATTCTTTAAATAGGGCCAATAAGCTACATAATTTTTGCGTTCGGCATCTAAAAAAATAAGGTCGTAAATAGGTTGGGTATCAGTTAAAAACGCTCCAGCATCGGCCGTAATCAGCTCCACATTTTCGGCTAGCTGTAAATCGGTCAAGTGGGCTTTGGCCTGTTGAGTTCTGCTTTCTTCAATTTCAATAGAAACAAGCTTACCGTTGGAGCTTTTCAAGGCATCTGCAAACCATAAAGTCGAAAAACCATTGGAAGTACCTATTTCCAGTACGTTTTTACTTTGTTGTACTTTGATCATGATAGAGATCAGCTCGGCAGATTCGGGCTCTAGGTTTCTCCATTTCTCAAGCCTATTTTCTTTATGGGCATCTTCATTCTTAAACTGTTGGTAAAGCTGAAGAATTCTCTGTTTAAGTTTTTGTTCCATTTTTTATTGATTTGCTCGGTTTGAAATCTGCGCTCTAAAATTCATCAAAAAAAGGTGACTGAAGGAGAGACGAAGTTAATTTATAATTCATTTAAATTATCAATTGGTGGATGGTGGCTTTGTAATGCTTTGATCAGCAATCAAAAGATACGCAACTCTGCGTATTGTCCCTAAAAGCTCACTTGCCGAATTTTATCCTTATTAATTAACGAATAATGATATGAAAACATTCACCAAACAACCTATAATGCAAAACCCTTTCCTGAAAAGAAGTTTTGGACTGAAAATTATCCTGATGGCCTGTATGCTGACCATTGTTTCCTGCAGTAAAAGCAATGATCCAACGGTAGAGGAGGAACCTAAAAAAGACAATCCCGATACTGGAAGCAATGCTGAGTTTGCAGTGGGTATTGGGAAGAGCTTTGCTGCTGCGGCATCGCTCAATTTTACAGATGCTAATGCCGTAGCCGATTTTTATACGGGTGAACATCCCGTAGCCATTTATGCTACGCCCGCAGGAAAAGGAAGCGATATTGGCAAGGGCAAGTTGGTGCTATTGCGAAGTGGAACCACCTTTAGCATGAAGTTGTTGAACGCAAAAGGTGAAGTGTTGGCCCAAAATAATGTAGATATTACGGCTACTGGCGGTAGTAATTACAAGCAGTTCATCAGGGTGTCGGGCACGCCTTCCAATACGACCATTACCACTTGGGCCAATACTACCGATTTTAAACGTCAGCAAATATATGTGTATGCCGATGACAGCGGAGAGCTGTATGATGGCTATACTTCCATAGAATTTTCAAACCAATATCGTTTCCGCAACAATGTGGAGCATTTTGGCACCACGCCGCCAGCAGCTTTGGCTGCCTTAAAAGGCGTGTGGGAGGGCGCAGCCCTGCAGCCTACCTGTAACCCCAATACGGTAACCGTAACCATTGCCGAAGATGGCTCGATTAACTTTAAAGGAAAAGCCTCCATGACTTGTGCCGCTCAGGATGCTACCGTGAAATGGGATGGACAGGATGACTTTGTACGCCCCAATACCAAGGAATTTAACCAAGGAGAAACGGGTAGCCAAATTGCCATAGATTATGGCAGTACCATTCGCGATACCCAGAACAACAATAAACGAGGCGGGGCATTGATTGTAGTGCCTAAGCTTAAAGACCCTACCAGCCTTATTGATGCCCAATATTATGCCGCTCCCAGTTATGTGGGAATGGTGATTGTACGTAAACCAACCAAGAAATAAGGTTTAGGCATTTGCCCTTTCCTGTAACTAAAAATCCCCATCTATGCTGATGGGGATTTTTTGATTTGAATAGAACTGTATAGCATCCTTATCAATCTTCTAGATTTTATTAGCAGCGATGTTATAAATATTTTGATTATCAATATCGTTTTTTGAAAATTGTATCATCGCACCTATTTTTGAATTAGGGGCGAAGTGTAACAGACCATAGCAACGCCAGGTAAAAACAATGCAAAACATACTATTTGATTTTATATCAAAATACGTCTCTCTTACAGAAGAAGAGAAGAACGTTATCCTTTCGCTTGACCTATTCCGTTCCATTAAGAAAGGAACGATTTTACTTAAGGAAGGACAAAAATCGAAAGACAGCTACTTCGTTTTAAAAGGTTGTATGAGGACCTATTATGTTTTAGATGGCGAAGAAAAAACGACAGCCTTTTATACGGAAATGGAAGCTTTAACTCCCCCTTGTGTCATCAGTAAAACACCGTCTGAATATTATATTACTTGTGTAGAAGATACTATCCTTTTAGTTTCAAATGCGGACATGGAAGTAGAAGTAAACAGCAAATTTCCAAAGTTTGAAACCCTATGCAAGATATTGTCTGAAGAAATTTTAGCCAAGCAACGAATAGACTTTGATGAGTTTAAGACCTCTTCTCCTGAACAACGTTACTTAAATTTATTGCAAAAAAGGCCAGACCTTATCCAACGTGTGCCGCAGTATCAATTGGCCAGCTATTTAGGAATTAAGCCCGCATCTTTAAGTAGGGTAAGAGCAAGAATTATGGAGAAAAAAAGTTAAGCCTCATTTCTTAACTTAAGTGAACGAGTTGTGGCATTTCGTCCATCTAACTTTGCATATCATTTAAACACTAATCATATGCAAAAAAAGATTTTATGGATGGCACTGGTCTTCATGTTGGTAAGCAGTTTACAGGTAAATGCACAACATGCCCAAGCAGACAGTACTTATAAAAAGTATTTTATTGGGAGTACTTTCTTGATGTTAGGAAATTTTATTCCCGATGACCCAAATCCTCCTCATTTTATACAGCTTAACGTTGGATATCGGATTACTCCCAAAGATGTTGTTTTCTTGGAATTAAAAAGATCGAGGTTTGCTTTTCCGCTAGGCATCCCTTGGGGGAAATCATTTGATGCACCAGGAGAAAACTATCCCGGACATATACGCCAAAACGTGATCGGCTTGGCCTACAATCGTTTTTGGTGGAAAGGATTATATACCGCCGTTCATGCCATGAATGCTTTTCAGAGCTATTACAATGAGGGTAATCAAAAGTTTGCGAATGGCTTCACCTTATTTATGACCTACCGCTTGGGGTATCAACTTCAAATTCTTAAAAACCGTTTCTTTTTTGAACCATCTGTGGGGTTAACCCATTGGCCCATCAAAACCAATACTCCGCCATCTTTTAAAGAAAAGGAAAGTAAATGGCCCGGATACTTTGGCTTTGAACCGGGGCTTCATTTTGGGGTCAATTTTTAGCTAATAATTGATGAACTTCTCCTTTGGTTAGTGTTGTCACCAACCAATTTTACCTCAGGTTGGTCTGATCAACAATCCGCTGTAATGCAAATCGCAAAGCTGCTTTCCAAAAACAAAAAATCCCCGTCAAATTTGATGGGGATTTTTGTTGAAAGACAAAGGACTTCACGTTGTTTCTCTTTTGGTTGGTGTTATCACCAACCAATTTTCTTTCGCTAATCAAAATCTAATCGTAAGATTAAAGTAATGTCTTGAGACTTATAAAAGTTATCAGTTTTAATCTGATCATTACTTAACACTTTAGGGAGTGTTTTATGTTGTGAATTAGCTACTTTCGCAAAAAAAAACAAACAAACAAATTTTTTTATTACATGAAGAAAATCTTAATTACGCTCTGCCTGTTAATTGGCGGCGCTAAACTTTTTGCACAAGAGGCTACCAGCGTGGTCATTAGCGAAGTTTGTGGTTCAGGCACCCGCGATTTTGTAGAACTCTATAACCCAACGTCGGCAGATATTGATATTTCTGGTTGGATGATCAAATATAAATCGGCTACGGGTACCGTAGCCACTGGTACACTAACGTTTGCAAGTGGAAAGAGTGTTAAAAGTCATGGTTATTTTTTAATAGGCCTTGCGGGCACCCCGGGAACCTTTGTGCCAGACGCGGAGAGTTCAATGGATATCTCAGGTAGTACTATCGGTGGTGGACATATTGCGCTATGTAAGCCAGGAACAACTGGGTCCCCAGTTTGGCAGAACCAAATTATAGTTGATTTAGTAGGTTGGGGTACTGCAAATATGCCTGATGGTACAGCAGCTCCATTTCATCCAGCAACTGGCGGCAGTTTAGAGCGTAAAGCGTCAGCTACTTCCACGTCAGCAACCATGATGACAGGTGGAAGTGATTTGACTAGGGGAAATGGTTACGATACCGATAATAATTCCACGGATTTTGTGGGGCGATCGGTTAACAACCCTCAAAACAGTACCTCGCCACTAGAGCATCCAGATTATCTTGCTCAATTTAATAGTACTTATCCAAATCTATCTGCTATTGCTGATCACTCTTTTGATTTGAATGTTAATGCAAATAGAAACGGCAAGGTATATTATGTAGTATTGGCAAATAATGCTACGGCACCATCGGCTACACAGGTGAAAAATGGAAATGGTGGCAATGGAGCAGTAGCACCAATTAGTGGCTTTTTTAGCCTGACGAGTGCAAACAATACTTATTCGGCAACGATCAGTAGCTTGAGTGTAAACACCGATTACGATATCTATGTAGTGACGGAAAACGAGTATGGTCGTTTGCAAGCCAGTGCAACTAAGCTAGAGGCCACTACGACAGGAGTGCTTCCGGTAGAATTTTTAGGTTTTAAAGCTTCGGCACTTCCAAACAGGGTGAAATTAGATTGGAGCACAGCTAAGGAAAGCAATAATGACTATTTTTTGGTGGAGAAATCTATAGATGGAGCTACGTATAAAATGGTGAATACTGTTAAGGGCAGTTTATCTAGCGATAGTAAACGTAGTTATACCACTTATGACGAACAGCCTACCTATGGGCTTTTGTATTACAGATTAAAGCAGGTTGATGTAGATGGTAAGGAAAAAAAGCTGGCTGATATCTCTGTTGATTTTAAGATTGCGACACCGGGAGTGGTTCAAATTTACCCTAACCCTACACAAGGCGAATTCCATTTGTACTTGAATCAAAACCCTGATCAAGATTTCGTAGTAGAAGTGAGAGACTTGTTAGGTAAATTGGTTTATAGCGAAGAAATAAAGAAAGCAGCCACTGAGCATTCTTATTTGATAAAACCATCTAAAAAGCTTCCCGCAGGACAATATATCGTTTCAATAAAGGGAAATAAAAATATTGCACCCATGAAGCTGATTGTGAAATAAATCAACTAGAATAATATTTAACATAAAAAAATCCCCATCAGCATAGATGGGGATTTTTTTTGACCTAGACTTACTTCGCTGACTGCAAACAGCCCCTAGCTGAACTAACAATTTTGTAAGTACTTGTATCTGGAAGCTATGGAGAATAATTTAGCAGAAAAAAAATGATATGCTTTTGTCTGAAAATATTATTGGATTTCATCATTATTCTTTAAAAGTTGCTGATTTTGATAAAACACTTCAGTTTTATCGTTCATTAGGTTTTGAAGAGCTACATTCTTGGAGCTTGCCTTCTTTTCAACTGAAAAAAGGAATGATGATTTATCATAAGGCTATTCATTGCTACATCGAGCTTTTTGATGAGGATGCCGTTATCCCTACCCAGGGAAGAAAAAGAAAAGAAGGAGAGGAGTTTATTGAAAACTCGATACTACATATTTGTTTTACGGTTAAAGACGCCGCCATGGCTAGGGAAGAAGCCTTAAAAAAAGGAGCATTAGATTTAAGTGGGGGAGTTTTTGAATTAGAGCTAAATAATTCACAAAAATCTGTAAAGGTTCGTAATAGTCTTGTTTATAGCCCTAATGGAGAAGTGATTGAATTTTTGGAAAGTGCTGCTTTTTAAACTTATGAAAGATCTAGTTGATTGATAAATTCAAGAAGCTGCAAAATTTTATGGCCCTTGGAAGATAAGTGGTAAATTGATTTGCTTTTATCTTTTTCGTTCTCGATGATTTCATCTAGTTGTAGTTCTTTTAACTGTTTGGTTAAAATTCTATCTGTAAGATGTGGTATTGCTAGTTTTAATTCAGAATAGCTTTTTGAATTTTCTTTCAATGAAAAAATAATTGAAACTTTCCATCTTCCTGTAATTTGAGATAGGATATTATGGGCATTGCAAAAGCTTTCTAATAACTTTTCATTGATATAATTTGTCGAATTTTCTTTTCTCAAGGTGTGTGGGCTAGGGCTAAAATTTTTGATGTTAGATGAAAAGTCAAAACAAATTTAGGAAAATCTAGCGTTTATCGTGGTAGGCAACAGGGACAGCAAAAACAAGGCTCCTCCTCATCGTCATCCTCCTCTAAAAGGAATTGATTTTCAATGAAGTTTGTTTCATCGTCAAGTGTAATACTAACAGGTTTCACTTCTGGAGAAGGAGATATTTCTTTATTCACGTCCATATTTAGGTTGATAAAAGCTCAAAGACTGGATGATAGGGATGACTTTAAAGAGAAACTGCGGAAAATGCTTCCGCAGTTTTATGCCAAATGAAGTTATAAAGTATTTTCAACACTAATTTCCAGACGTGCCTGTTTGGCCGCCGCTACCATGTTGATCAGTGCTGCTTTGGTTTCAGGCCATTTACGGGTCTTTAAGCCACAGTCGGGGTTTACCCAAAGGTTATCGGCAGGCAAAAGATCGGCAGCTTTTTTCAAAAGCGAAACCATTTCTTCGGTGCTTGGCACACGTGGCGAATGGATATCATATACCCCTGGGCCAATTTCGTTTGGATATTCGAAGTTGGCGAAGGCATGGAGCAGTTCCATTTGCGAACGTGAGGTTTCGATAGTAATGGCATCAGCATCCATGGCAGCAATATGCTCAATAATGTGGTTGAACTCGCTGTAGCACATATGGGTATGTACTTGGGTTTTATCGGCTACGCCACTTGCCGCTACACGGAAAGCCTTTACTGCCCAGTCCAAATAGTGCGGGTGGTTAGCTTTGCGCAAAGGCAGCCCCTCACGGATAGCTGCTTCATCTATTTGAATGATGCCAATACCTGCTTTTTCCAAGGCAAGTACCTCATCGCGGATAGCCAGTGCAATTTGGTTGGTGGTAATATCACGAGGTTGATCATCACGAACAAACGACCATTGTAAAATGGTTACTGGACCTGTTAGCATGCCTTTCATAGGTCTGTTGGTTTGTGCGGCGGCAAAAGTACTCCAACGAACGGTCATATCTTTTGGACGGCTAATGTCGCCATAAATTACCGGAGGTTTTACGCAACGGCTACCGTAGCTTTGCACCCAGCCATTTTTGGTAAATAGGAAGCCGTCCAATTGCTCGCCAAAGTATTCCACCATATCATTGCGCTCAAACTCGCCGTGTACCAATACATCCAAGCCAATTTCTTCCTGCCAGCGGATCACATCCAAGGTTGCCTTTTCTATGGCCTCTTCATACTGTGCTGCAGTCAGCTCACCTTTTTTGAACTTCGCACGTAATTGGCGGATATCATCTGTTTGTGGAAAAGAACCAATGGTAGTGGTAGGGAAGGCAGGCAGGGCAAAACGTTCCCGTTGTATTTTTTGACGTACAGGAAAAGTGCTTTTACGGGTGGCATCAGCTTCGGTAATGGCAGCAACACGGGCCTTTATCTCTTGTTTATGTACTTTTTGTGAAGTACGCCTGCTTTCAATGGCCGTTTTGTTGGCCTCCAATAAGGCAGTATTCCCTTCGGCAATTTGCTTTAGTTCAGCTACCTCATTTAATTTTTGCTTAGCAAAGGCCATCCAGTTTTTAATTTCTGGGTCAATAGCCGTTTCACCATCAAGATCTATTGGACTGTGCAATAAAGAACATGACGGTGCCACAATGATGCGCTCGGTTCCTAGTTTTTCAACTGCCTTATGAATGTGGGCTAAGGATTGTTCGTAGTTATTTTTCCATACGTTACGGCCATCTACCACCCCTAATGAAAGCTTAAGGTCGGCCGGAATCAAGGAAAGTATTTCGTCTAATTGTTCAGGTGCCCTTACCAAATCCACATGTAGTGCCGCAATAGGTAGGTTTACGGCCAGTTGCGTGTTGTCCAATAATGCGTCAAAGTAAGTGGCTACTATTATTTTTACTCCACTAACGCGGTTTGCAATGGCTTTGTAAGCGTATTCGAAGGCTTCTTTTTCTTTTTTGGAAAGATCTAGGGCAAGGTAGGGCTCGTTCAACTGGATCCAAGTAGCTCCCTGTTGCTTTAAACGGTTAATGATTTCCACATACACAGGAACCAATTGCTTGATCAGCGATATACGTTCAAAACCATTTTCTTTTTCTTTGCCCGATAAAAGATAACTGACTGGACCAACCAATACCGGTTTAGCCTTTTCGCCAAGTGTTTGCTTAGCAGCGTTATATTCTCCGAAAACTTTTTCTGAGAAAATTTTGAAGGTCTGATTAGCAGTAAATTCTGGAACAATATAATGATAGTTGGTATCTAGCCATTTGGTCATTTCCATAGCGGTAATGTCTAGCCCATCTTTCTGATAACCACGTGCCATGGCAAAATAAAGGTCTAGCTCATTGTTGTCTTTTACTGTCGACAATACAGGCGAATAGCGTTGTGGGATAACGCCCAATAAAAGGCTGGTATCCAATACTTGATCATAGAAACTAAAATCGTTGCAGGGAATGAGGTCTATGCCTGCTTCCAGTTGTGTTTGCCAGTGCTGTTCCCTAATGTTTCGGGCAACACGTTTAAGCTCCGTTAAATCAATTTTGCCAGCCCAATACTGTTCGCATGCTTTCTTTAATTGTCTTTGGCTGCCAATGCGTGGGTAGCCTAGGTTTTGTGTCAACATTTTTTAACTTTTTAAATGGTTAATCATCATTATAAAAAGTCCAGTACCATTTCTGATACCTTGCGAGAAGTTGGATGGAAAGAAAAATACGGATGCTATCAAAGGACGTGACCATCCCATTAGGGAGTTGTTCCTTGGATAGGGGTATCAATCTGACATTAGGCTTCAATCGCGAAAGCATCGTCAATACGGAAAGGGCAGGTATCCTGACTTGTAACAGTTTTCGTCGTCCTTCCCGCTTTAGCAGTGAACAAATTTTGACGAAAACCTTGGGGTTACTTACAGTTGCGCGACAGTCCGTGATTTACACACGGTTCCCTATTAATCTACAGCTAAGTAGCACCTTTTCCGATGATGAAATATGTAAAGAACTTTGGTGTTGTTAATATATTTTAACTGTACAAAGTTATATTAAAGGATAATTGAACTTTTAAAAAGCTAATATTTGAATTTTTTAACTGTGATTTGTGTTTTTTTAAGTGTATTGTTCTTTTATTCTCTTATTTTTGAGTGCATAAGAGAAAAATATTCTATGAACAATCTCGACGAAATAGATTTATCGCTGCTCAGGCTGCTGGCACAAAACTCAACATATACCACTAAAGAACTTGCCAAGTTGGTAAATCTTTCCCCTTCACCGGTATTTGAACGTGTAAAAAGGTTAGAAAATAGCGGTTATATCAAGAAGTACATAGCCATATTGGATGCAGAAAAATTCGACCACGGTTTTATCGTCTTTTGCAATATCAAGCTCAAACAGCACGACAAAAAAATAGGCCATGACTTTGTGAGCGACATCCTTAAAATTGATGAGGTGGTGGAATGCTACAACATTTCGGGCGACTTTGATTTTATCTTGAAAGTTTATGCCAAGGACATGAAACATTATCAGGATTTTGTATTCAACAAATTGGGCTCAGTAGAGAGCATTGGCAGTACGCACAGTACCTTTGTGATGGCCGAAATCAAAAACACACATAACATTAGTTTGTAGTTATATTGATAGCCAAACTTACTATCGCGGTCTTGGCCAGTGCTGATGTGTTTTGTTGAATGACCGCTGCTTAATATAATGTATCTAACAAACAGTTATAGGTGAAAGAAGGAGGATTTATAGCATAAATGGGTATGCTCAACCCAATCTTTGCCTAAATTCTCCAGGCGTTACGCCTAATAGTTTTTTTACATATCTGGTAAAAAAAGACCTGCTGCTGAAATCCATTTCATCGGCAATTTCCGAGATGTTGAATTTTTTGTTCTGCAACAACAAAATGATGCGTTCTTTGGTATGGCGTTGTATCCATTCCGAAGCCGTTATCCCGGAGTGCGTTTTGCTAAGGTGATTAAGGTATTTGGGTGTAATATTTAATTTGTTGCTGTAAAACTTTACCTCGCGATATTTTAAACAATGTTGCTGGACTAATTGCATAAACTGCTCATACAAGGTTCCAGTTTGTAAGCTGTGCTTACGCTCTTCATATTCGTTGGCAAAAGTGTGCCACATCTCCAAAATAAATAGTCGCATTTGCAGTTTAAGGGCTTCCTCGTAAAAACGATGACCAGTTTCAAGAAAACGTTCGCTCAGCCTTTCGAAATTATTAAGGATTTTTTCTTTTTCGGTACCTGTGCGCACAGTTTTTACAGGATATACCCTTGAATGTAGTTGCGCATTGATGGACCAACCTTGATCGGGAATGTTGTCTACCAAGAAATCTTTTTCAACCAATAGAACGGAAGCTTTAAAGCTTTTGGATAGTCGTATTCCTGATAATTTACTTTCGGCAAACCAGAATAGAAACTGCCCGCCTTTACAGACCATTGCCTGATCATTAAATACAAAATCTATTTTCCCACTGTGGCAATACAAATGGGTATGATACAACTTTTGAAAGTCTAAAGGGAAGTCGCCTTCCTTCGAAATTTCCAGTAATATCACTCTTGGCAATATACTTTTTTCCATAACTCATCTTCGTTTTTCTAAAATAGGTAATATTTGACATTATTGGTGTAATTGGTGTCATAAATAGGGTTAATGGTGTTTGTAATTTTGTGGAGCAAAAACAAAAAGAATGAACAACCATCATAAAACCGTATTTGAAAGTTTAAAAGATGGTGAGACGATTAGTCCCAGCCATCCGGAAATTGCTCAATTAAGGGCAGCTTCCTATGCTACTATTCAATTACTACAACAGTTGAACAATAGTTCCGATCCTTCGGAAATTATTAGGGTGCTGGGTTTAATTACGGGAAAGCAGGTTGATGAAAGTGTCGCCGTATTTCCGCCGTTATATATCAATAATGGAAACAACCTCCATATCGGAAAAAATGTATTTATCAATTTCGATTGTACTTTTCTGGCATTGGGAGGTATTACCATTGAAGACAACGTTTTAATTGGCCCTAAGGTTAGCCTATTATCCGAAGGTCATCCTTTATCGCCTTCAGAAAGACATTCGCTCATTCCAGGGGAAATTCACATTAAAAGGAATGCTTGGATTGGCGCTAATGCAATCATACTCCCTGGGGTAACTATCGGCGAAAATGCAATAGTAGCGGCGGGAGCCGTAGTTGCAAAAGATGTTGCTGATAATACGGTGGTAGCTGGTGTTCCTGCCAAATTTGTAAAAGAGGTTTAAAAGAATTTGCCATGAAAAAACTAACTGCTTTTATGCTTACCGCAATATTGTTTTCGATATATGCTTGTCAAGAGAAAGCAAATATTAACCCTAAAAAATTAGAAAAGATGACTGATCAAGATTTAACACCCCTATATCCCAAAGGCGAACCTTTACCAAAGGACTGGTTTAGTGGTAATGCTTTTTTAACGCCGTTGGTTGCTAAAGACCATAATAATGAATTTTCTGCAGGTAGTGTCACCTTTGAGCCAGGTGCCAGAACCAATTGGCACACACATCCCAAAGGACAAGTTTTATTGGTGATTGAAGGCACTGGTTTTTATCAAGAAAAAGGGAAAATTGCAAAAATCATTAGAAAGGGAGACGTAGTGAACATTCCCGAAGATACAGAGCATTGGCATGGCGCTACGGCCAAAACAAAGATGGTGCACATTGCCATCACAAATTTTAAAAATGAGGTACAGGTAAACTGGCTACAGCCTGTTACCAACAATGAATACGATGAAGCCAATGAAATCAAATTATAACAAATGAAAAAGATAGTTTTAACGATAGTTGCTTTATTGCTGGTCGTAGGCCAAACGGAAGCGCAAACCCAAGCAAAATCAAACTCATACGCGAAGGATAAAGATCACTATACTTTTACCTTAAGTGATAAAGTGGTACGGCATAAGGTATCCTTTAAGAACCGTTATGGAATTGTACTTTCCGGCGATTTATACTCCCCAAAGAATGCCGGAAAGACTACTTTATCAGCTTTGGCAATCAGTGGGCCTTTTGGTGCTGTAAAAGAACAGTCGTCAGGATTGTATGCTAACCAAATGGCAGAACGAGGTTTTGTAGCCTTGGCATTTGATCCTTCCTATACTGGAGAAAGCGGTGGACAGCCTAGAAATATCGCCTCTTCCGATATTAATACAGAAGATTTTAGTGCTGCGGTAGATTTTTTGGGAATTCAAAAGAATGTCGACCGAAATAAAATCGGTATCATCGGGATTTGTGGTTTTGGCGGCTTTGCCTTGAATGCTGTGGCGGTCGATAAACGAGTGAAAGCAGTAGCAACCACTAGTATGTATGATATCCCACGAGTTTCATCCAGAGGTTATAATGATCAGGTGACTTTAGAACAACGTACAAAAATGTTAGAGGCGATGAGTCAACAGCGTTGGAAAGATGCTGAAACAGGAAATACCGCCTCTGGACCAAGATCTAACGCGGAGAAGCTTAAGGGAGATGAACCGCAATTTGTAAAAGATTATTTCGACTACTATCGTACCCCTAGAGGTTTTCATGAGCGTTCTATCAACTCAAATGGAGCTTGGACCGCAACAAGTGGATTTTCGCTAATGAATATGCCCATACTTACCTATCTAAAAGAGATTTCCCCAAGACCCTTGCTGATCATAGCGGGAGAAAATGCACATTCCCGATACTTTAGTGAAGATATTTATAAAATGGCAGCAGAACCAAAGGAGCTAATGATTATTCCTAATGCTGTGCATGTTGACCTTTATGATAAAATTAACATTATTCCTTTTGATAAGCTGAAAGAGTTCTTTACAGTGAATTTAAAATAGAATCAATGAAAAACAGATTTTGCGTGATACTGTTAATAGCTGTTGCTTGGTTCAGCTTGGCCGCCTCTTGTGAAAAAAATAAAGACAATTTTGACCTGCAAAATATGACAAGAAATAAGATAACAATCAAGGTGGGTTCGAAGGTTTTTGTTGCAACATTGGCAGATAACAATTCAGCCAAGGCTTTTCAAAAGCTACTTCCGCTCACATTAAATATGGTTGAACTCAATGGAAATGAAAAATATTTCCAACTATCCAATGGATTACCCGTAAATGCGGCCAATCCTGGCACAATACAAAATGGTGACCTGATGCTTTATGGTTCCAATACTTTCGTCCTTTTTTATAAATCTTTTTCTACTTCCTATAGCTATACAAGGCTAGGGAAGGTAGAGGACGTCTCAGGTTTTGCCGAAGCGCTGGGAGCGGGAGATGTAGTAGTGGGCATTAGTTTAAACTAAGGCTCTTGGGAGATGAAGATTTAGTGCGACCCAAATAATTTAGTGAGCTTGTACTGGTAGCGGTTTTCACCTTAAGTTAATATGGACTAGGAAGGTAAAATATTAATTTTGTGCAACAACTTGAAAAGAGCAGATCATGAAAATACATTTAATGGGTGCATCAGGTACTGGCGTGACTACACTTGGCAGGTCGCTTGCTTTGGCGCTGAACATCCCATATTTTGATAGTGATGATTATTTCTGGTTGGCTAGTGATCCTCCCTTTACCTTTAGGCGTCCGGTTGAGGAAAGGAATGCGATGATCACTACTGACCTTGCAGCATATTCAAGTTGGATACTGGGCGGCTCGGTTGTGCATTGGGGGCAGGGTACTTTTCCACCGTTTGATCTAGTGGTCTTTCTCAGGCTGCCATTGGAGTTGAGAATGGAAAGGCTGCATGTACGTGAGGAGGGCTTATACGGAGGGGAGTTGTATGAAAATCCTGACCGTCTGGAAAAATTTACGGCCTTTATGGACTGGGCAAGGGATTATGATCTACAGACTGGGCTGGCTAACCGAACCTTAAAAGTACATCTGGACTGGCTGTTAGGGCTGGAATGTCGCATTTTAAGGATGGAAGGTGACCTAACTACTTCACAACGCATGCAAAGGGTCATGGAGGAACTGGGCCGGATGGGAAAATAGGTTTTGTCTCTCCAGTTAAAGAACAAACTGATTATTCAGCAGTTGGTTGTTTGAAAAACAACTGCTGGTTAAAGGGCCTTTCTTTGGCTGTTTATTGCCTGTTTAATTTAAAGTGAAGCTAAATAGCTTTATTTCTTGTTGATAAGTTTTAATGCAAATTCAATTTCACTGTCAGTGCCATGGGTATATTCTTCAAAAGTTGGTTCTACTTCGTAATCAGGAATTACGCCTCTTCCAAATGGAATTTTATCACTTGTAAAAGTGGTATAAAACTTCAATAATGGCACTCTTAGATTAGCATTAGTTTAGCTTAAAGGTTTGGTATTTTTCTTATGGTTTAATGTGATCCGGTTAATAATAAGCTAAGGCTTTTAAAAGCAAAAATCCCCATCAATAACGATGGGGATTTTTTGTGGACTTGAAAAAAAGAAAAAAGCTATCTGTAAACATATAGGTTAAACGAATTTTTTTAGCAACTGATTCTGGGATGTTTGAAGCAGGTCTTGGTTAATTTATTGTTTTTTGATTGTTAACTCAGTGTTAAAGGCTGTTTTTGGCTGTTTTTGTGTTAAAAAAGTATATGAAATCAACTTTTAATTAGAGTTCTAGCGCCAGGCCGGGCGATACTTTTGCTGTCATTAAAACAGAAAACAAAAACAAACAACAGAAATGAAACCAACATTTATGAGAAGCTTTCTGCTTCTGCTATGCTGTGCTTTTTCTAGCCTATCAACCTTTGCCCAAAGTGGCACTTTACAGGTGAAGGGAAAGGTTATTGATGAGACAGGAACAGGAATGCCAGGCGTAAATATCAGTGTGAAGGGCAAGAAGCTTTTCCGCACAACTGATAATTTGGGAGCTTATAGCATTGGGCCTGTTCAAGAAAGAGACGTCCTTGTATTTAGCTATACCGGATACGTGAGTAAGGAAGTAATAGTGACGGGAGCAGTTGCCGATGTGAAATTGGCTCCAGACGCAAACAATCTAAAAGAGGTAGTCGTAACTGCACTAAACATTAATAGAGAAAAAAAGAGTCTTGGCTATTCGGTCACCTCTATTGATGGAAGCATGGTGAACAGTGTACAAACACCCAATATTGTGAATGCCCTATCTGGAAAAATTGCGGGTGTGGACGTAGGGAATATCGCCAATGGCGTAGCAGGTACCAAACGTATCGTGATCCGCGGTGGATCTTCGTTAACTGGAAATAACCAACCTCTTTGGGTGGTAGACGGAACCCCCATTAACACCGAAACCCTAGGTGGTCCAGATGCTTTTGGCGGAGTAGATTATGGAGATGGACTTACAGGCCTTAATCCTGATGATATTGAAACCATTAGCGTACTGAAAGGAAATGCCGCTGCGGCATTATATGGTTCCTTGGCCTCAAATGGGGTAATTTTGGTGACCACTAAAAAAGGAAAGTCGATTAACGGTAAAGCAACTGTAGATTTTAGTTCTTCGATGCTTTTTGATAAACTGGTTAATACAACTGATTTCCAGTTTGAATATGGCCAAAGTGGTACAGGAAATGAGCCTCCTGCCACACCGGAAGAAGGATTTAGTTCTTCCAGTTGGGGTGCAAAATTGGATGGTAGACCATCAGTGAGATTTGATGGGGTAACCGTGCCTTTCAATGCGGTAAAAGACAACTATGAACGTTTTTTTAATACCGGAAACACATTAACCAATACCGTTTCCATTTCGGGTAGCAACAACATACACAACTATCGTATTTCATTATCCGACCTAAGGAATGAGGATATTATTCCCAATGCCAAGTTCAATAGAACGGGGGTTAACCTGAAAACAACTTCAAAATTTGGTCGATTGACAGCTGATGTTTCGTTGAACTATACCGTGGAAAAGGCAAAAAACAGGCCTTTTATTGGAGGTAATGTTTCCAACTTGTTCTACTCACTAGCCTATATGCCTGGAAATATCGACGTAGAAAGTTTGAAGCCGGGTTACAATGCCGATGGCAATGAGTTCAGTTATGCAAACAGTATTTCCAATCCATATTATGCAGTAAATAAAGTGAGCCAATCTGATAATAAGGACAGGGTAACGGGTTCAATTAACCTAAAATACGACATTACCAATTGGCTTTACCTAAGGGGAAGAGCAACCAGGGATTATTACGCTGCCGGACGTAGCAGATACATCCCAGGAGGAAACCAATTTACCAGTTATCCATTGGGACAATTGGAAGAAGCGGCAACCAAAAGCTGGGTGAGCAATTACGAGCTTATTTTGGGAGTAAAAGACATCAAGATTGGTGATTTAGGCCTGAACTTTTTTGTAGGTGGCAATAACTTGGAACGTAAAAGGGATATTGTTAACACTTCGGGTAATAGTTTTGTGGTGCCTGGTGTTTATACTTTCAATAACCTTGCTACCAAATTACCCGTTACAAGTAAGAGCTGGCAAAAGACCAATTCATTCTTTGGAAGCTTGGAACTTGCCTATCACAACTACCTTTATTTAAACGTAACTGGACGTAACGATTGGTTCTCTACGCTTCCAATGGATAATAATAATCTTTTCTATCCTGCTGCGTCATTATCGTTTGTATTTTCCGATGCCTTCAAATTGCCAGCTGCTATTTCTTTTGGAAAGCTGAGGGCTTCTACCGCACAGGTAAGTGGCGACACTAGCCCTTATCAGTTGGATTTGAGCTATTCGTTAACGCAAGTGGCCTATGGTAGTAACAATCTACAATATATCGGAACTACCAATATCAGCAACAGCAAACTACAGCCACTATTGAGTACTGATTATGAATTGGGCCTAGAAATGGATTTTTTAAAGGGCAGAGTAGGGTTTGATGTAAGTTATTACAATAAGCAGATCAAGAATGATATTGTAAGAACAGCAGTATCTAGAAGTACAGGTTTCAGAACCGCGATCCTCAATGTGGGTAAGATGGAAAACCAAGGAATTGAACTATTGCTTAAAGGTACACCGGTTAAAACAGGAAAATTCCAATGGGATGTGAGCTCAACCTTTACCAAAAATAGCAACAAGGTAGTAACGCTAGGGCCAGGTGCAGAAAACGCACCGATACTAATGGCAACCGCAAAAAGTGGCGAGGTAATTATCCAGTTGGAAGAAGGTAAACGTTATGGAGGCATTTACGGTTACAAATATAAGCGTAACGAAGCTGGACAAATTGTTTACAATGCCCAGGGATTACCACAATATACCACCAAAAATGAATTTTTGGCCAATGGTGTTTATGATAAAATGCTAGGATTTAGCAACACCTTCAGTTTCGGGAACTTTGGCCTATTTACCTTGGTTGATGCTAAGTGGGGTGCTTCAATCTATTCAGAAACCAATGCGCTTTCTTACAGTAATGGTAAACACAAAAATACATTGGTTGGCAGAGAAGAAGGATTGATTGGTGAAGGTGTAAATGAAAGTGGTGCAGTAAATACCGTGAAGTTGAGAGGAATAAGCAATACAGATTTTACCACAGGAGCATCAAGCGTACAATCTTACTATCAACAAGTTTCCCATGTGGCCGAAGAGTTTATTTATGACGCCAGTTTTGTAAAGCTGCGTGAGGTTTCATTAAGCTATAGATTTCCAAAGTCATTGTTGAGCAAGGTAGGTATCGCCAATGCAACTTTCTCTTTGGTTGGTAGGAACTTGGCAACCCTTTACAAAAATAAGGACCTAACCAATGTAGATCCAGAAAGCAGTGTAGCCAGTGGAAACGCCCAAGGCATTGAGCGTTTGGTTTATCCAGTAACCAGAAACTTTGGTTTTACCCTTAAACTATCCCTTTAACAGAGCTATAATCTAATTGTTCAATATTCTGAAACAATCATTATGAAAAGAAATATTAAAAATGTCGCAGTTATTAGCTTGATGGCCTTAACAGGAGTACTGTCATCCTGCGATAAGGGGTTTGATAAAGTTAATGTGAGCGAAGATTTCGTTTCCACTCCAAACCCAGAATACCAATTGCCCGATATCGAGCTAAAGATGCTGGATAATACCTATTACACTTTGGGTGACTTTGTTGCCCCTTTTGTAATGCAGGTAACCAATAGAAAAAGTTACGAAACTTTAAATGTAGCGGGAGGTTATCATGGCTATCACTTCGAATGGATTTATGGAAATCCATTGGTAAACGTGGTAGATTTTATTGAAAGAACAAAAGCAGATCCTACAAGGGTTAATTATACCAGTATCGGAAGGATCATCAAGGTTTACTTGGCTCATCAGTTAACAGATCTTTATGGTGAAATTCCTTATTTCGAGGGAGGAAGAGGCTATCTGGACAGGACTTTTACACCGGCTTATGATCCGCAGGATAAAATCTATGCTGATATGTTCAAGGAGTTGGACGAAGCAATTGTTGCATTTGATAATGCCCAACGTATTCCAACCACAGCTGATATTGTCTACAAGGGAGATATCACCAAATGGAAGAGATTTGCAAACAGCCTGATGCTTCGTTTAGGTTTAAGGATCATGAAGGCAGATGCTGTAAACGGAAAAAAATGGATTGAAAAAGCAGTTGCTGGAGGATTAATGCAAAGTAACGATGACAACTTTCTGGTGAAATATCTGCCTAATAGTTCTACAGGTGGTACCACCAATCCAACCTCTAACGGGCAGGCACATATCTTTATCCGTTATCCAGATAACTACCGATTGACTTCACAGTTCATCAACCAACTTAAAAACACTTCAGATCCAAGAATGAGTGTATATGCCATGCTACCAGCCTCTAGAACAGCTTATGGTGCGGGAAGCAAGGATCCAGCTAAACAGAAAGGTTGGCCGGCTTTTGGCGATAGGGCAGAGGAAGCTCCTTATTCAAGTATTCCTTCTGCAAACCGTTTAAACTATTCAGTGTCCAACAATGCAACTTTTGGTAGGTACGATGCTCCGTATATCCACTTGAGTTATGCGCAAGTGCAGTTTCAATTGGCCGAATGTACGGTAAGGCAGATCATTACTGGCAGCACCACCGCAAAAACCTATTATGAAAATGGCGTTAAAGCAGCAATGGATCAGTTGAAAGCTTATGGCACTGAAGGGGTAATTACGCCAGCACAGGCCACAGCTTACCTAAATGCCAATCCGTATAATCCGGTAGATAACGAAGCTGCGCTAGAGGCCATCAATATGCAGTATTGGATTGAAACCCACTACAATTGGTATGAAACCTTCGCTAACATGAGAAGAAGCGGCTATCCAAAGTTTTATGATCAATTGGCACCTGTTACCCAGCAGCCAGGAAACCTCAATGCAAAAATGCCGAGAAGGCTAACTTACCAACCGGATGAAGTATCTACCAATCCGAAGTTGCAAGAAGCTTTAAAAAGACAAGGGCCTGATTTGACCAGCACACGTGTATGGTGGGATAAACCCTAGTTGGTTATAAATTTTTTCATGTTTTGTTCCGTGCAACCGTGTCGAAAGGCATGGTTGCACTCTTTATTTGATGATGAGTTATGAGAATTAGAATTTACACGCTATTTATTTTGTTATGCTGCACGGTATTTGCCGTTGCCCAAACCACTACATCCAGAAGGGATGCCAGTAGATATGGCTATAGGCCCAAGTTGGTACGGGGACCTTACCTGCAGGTCACCACGCCAAATAGTGTTATTGTTAGATGGCGTACCGATGAATTAGATGCGGGATTTGTGCGGTTTGGCACCGATGCCAAGAAATTGGACCAAATTGCGGGGAACAATACCCGAACAAAGGAACATATTGTTACTTTGAGTAATCTTAAACCTTCCACTAAGTATTATTATATGATTGAAGGCTTTAAGGATACTTTACAATATGATCACAATAACTATTTGAGCACCTTTCCACCGGTAGGAGAGAAGGGTAAATATTCGATAGGTATTTTTGGTGACTGCGGTACTCGTACCACCAATCAGCTTAATAGTTTAGCACAGTTTGAAAAGTATTTAGGTGACACCCCTTTAACGGCATGGATTCTTTTGGGAGATAATGCCTATTCTTTTGGCAGCGATATGGAATATCAGGCCAATTTTTTCAATACCTATAAGGATAACCTGCTTAAAAAATCTGCAGTTTTCCCAGCTCCAGGTAATCATGACTATAGAGATGAACCCTATGCCGCTGAAGTAGCCCAACGTTCAGGAGAAATTGCCTACTACCAAAATTTCAATATGCCTACCAAGGGCGAAGCGGGAGGACTGCCTTCACATACGCCGGCATTCTATTCCTTTGATATTGGAAATGTTCATTTCCTATCATTGGATTCTCATGGTACAGAAGATAACGGATCGCGATTATTTGATACTACTGGCGTTCAGGTCAAATGGGTAAAGGCAGATCTGGAAGCGAACAAAAACAAAGACTGGGTTGTAGCTTATTGGCACCATCCACCGTATTCTATGGGCTCCCATAATTCGGATACGGAAAGACAGATGGTTAAAATTAGAGAGAACTTTATACAAATTTTGGAAAGATATGGGGTAGATTTAGTGCTTTGTGGCCACAGCCATTCCTATGAACGTTCCAAATTGATGCAGGGACATTACGGCCCAGAAGCATCTTTTTCTCCCGAGAAGCATTTACTGAGCACCTCTTCCGGACAGTATGATGGTACGCCCAATTCCTGTCCTTATATTAAGCAAGGCTCCGAAAAAGGAACGGTTTACGTATTGAGTGGTTCAGCTGGTCGGGTAGATCATGCTCAAGCATCTTTCCCGCATGATGCCATGCCTTTTGCCAATGTGGAAGTAAGCGGTGCAAGTATCTTAGAGGTAGAAGATAACCGATTGGATTTAAAATGGCTCAGGGCTGATGGGAAAATAGGCGATCATTTTACCATGATGAAAGGTGTTAACAAAAAGCGGGTAATTGAACTTGCAGAGGGCGAAACTGCCACATTGAAGGCTTCCTTTATTTCAGATTATAAATGGAGTAACGGAGCAAAGACAAGAACCATCACCGTTAAACCTGCTGTCGGAAAACATCATTACACGGTTAAGGATACTAAGGGTTGTTTAGAAGATGTTTTTGAAATTAACGTCATCAAGAAATGATAAAGATCAAATTGTTAATGGTAACCTGTCTATTGTGGGTAGGCTTGGGGCTTATTAAGGCAAATGCACAAAATTATAGTCCAGCAGTAAAAAGTGGAAACGAAAAATTTAACAATAGGGCAAAGCTGATTCGCGGTCCTTACCTGCAAGCGGCTAGCGATACCAGTATTGTAATTCGTTGGCGCACAGATGTAGCCACTAGAAGCAAGGTTGCTTACGGTGAAAGTTTCCCCGAATTGGGGCAAAAGAAAGAGATGCTATCACTTTCCACTGAGCACGAAATTAAGCTCATTGGTTTGAAACCCAATACCAAATATTATTATAGTGTAGGCTCATTGAACGATACCCTCGAATTTAGCAATACTACCTATTTTACTACCTTGCCAAAACCTGGTACAGAAGGGAATTATCATATCGGGATTTTTGGAGATTGCGGAGCTTTGACCGTTAACCAAGCCAAGGTACGCGACCAGTTTAACCAATACACAAAAGATATTGACCTTAATGCATGGATACTGCTCGGCGATAATGCTTATAATGACGGTACGGATATTGAATTCCAGGCCAAGTTCTTCAATATCTATAAAGATAGACTTTTGAAGAATTACCCAGTATATCCCTCTCCAGGAAATCATGATTATCACGATGTTGATTTTGGTGCTGCTTATGCACAGAACACCCATAATACAGCCTATTATCAAAACTTTACCATGCCAGTAAATGGTGAGGCGGGCGGAGTTGCTTCTAAAAACCCATCTTATTATTCCTTTGACGTCGGTAATATCCATTTCATTTCGTTAGACTCTTATGGAAAAGAAGAGGATAACTATTACTTGTACGATGTAGAAAGTCCACAGGTTAAATGGGTTCAACAGGATCTAGCTGCCAATAAAAATAAAGGGTGGGTAGTCGCTTTCTGGCATTATCCACCTTATTCAAAAGGAACACATGATTCAGATACTGATGGGATCATGTCCCGATTGAGAGAGAATTTTATCAAGCTGTTGGAAAAAGCAGGCGTTGACCTGATCATTTGTGGGCATAGCCATGTTTACGAACGGTCTAAACTCATGTCTGGACATTATGGACATTCCTCAACCTTCGATCCTAAGTTGCATAACGTGAGTAATTCTTCGGGCTTGCTAGACGGAACACCAAATGGAGGAGCTTACACTAAAAAGAAAAATGGGAAGGGTACCGTTTATGTAGTAAGTGGCTCCTCAAGTTATGTTGGTAAGCCTTATCCAGATTTTCCTCACAAGGCAATGTACTATTCCAACGCTACCGATGCTGGGGCTGCACTTTTACAGGTACAAGGAAATCGCTTACAGTTTAAATGGATTTGCGGAGATGGAGTAGTGAGGGATCAATTCACGATGGAAAAGAAGTAATGCTAAACTAATGAAGCATATCCTGAGCTATTTATTGATAAGCTATGCGCTGCTGTTCATGGCCATGACAGCCAAAGACACTATAACTACACATACCGAGACCACCCAGGTTACGTTGGCCCATTTTTCAGAATACTCGATTGTATTTGCCAATCAATGTAAACGATTGAAACAGACTCTCGAAAATCTTGATGGTAAAAAGGAAACCTTAAGGCAAGCACGAGAAGCTTTGCGTCAATGTAGACTCAGCTATAAACGCATTGCTTTTTTTATGAACCATTTTTTGGCCAGCCCAGCATTGCTGTACAATGAGCCACCAAATCCGGAAGTAGAAGTTCCATTCATGGAAACTACGGATCCTGCCGGTTTGCAGTTGATAGAAGCATTGTTATACAACGATGATGTGCTTTCTCACCAAAAAGAGCTCATAGAACAGGCTAACCTTATCTACATTTCTGCTTCTGATCTCAATGCCTTGTTATATAACCTTGAAATTGATGACAAGGCAATACTGGAAAGTGTAAGGTTGTCGTTCATCTACTCAATGACCTTAGAAATTACGGGTTTTGATGCGCCCGAGCTTAAATCAGGACTGGCTGAGGCTAAAGTGAGCATGGAAACGATCAAAGAAGTGTTGCTCCCTTATTTTGAAAGCCATCCCAAGGTAAGTCATCAAAAATTGCTGGATAATTTGAACAAAGCCATCTATACTTTGGAATGTTCTAAGCGTTTTGATGATTTTGATAGGCTTCACTACACTCGAGACATTGCATTGCCCATACAACAACTGCTGATTGTTTTTGTACGAGAAACCGGATTATCATCACCTGCTATAGGGATGGCTAATGCCGAAAGTACCTTGTTTGAGTTGAACGGTATTGTACTGCCCAAAACCGATTCGGCATTGGTCAATTTGGGAGAAAGGTTATATCATGAAAAGGCATTATCTGGGAACCTTCAACGAAGTTGCGCCAGTTGCCATGTAAAGGGAAATTATTTTACCGATGGGATGCCTAAAAATATCCGTTTGGACCAACAGGGAACATTGCCACGAAATACACCAACCTTGCTATATTCAGCCTACCAGCATGCCCAGTTTTGGGACGGACGTTCGCCAAATTTTCAGGCATTGATTATGGAGGTACTTCAAAACCCACAAGAAATGGGAGCAGACCTGAAACAGCTTGTTGTACGATTAAACAAAATGGATGCCTACAGGAAGGGTTTCGCTTCGGCTTTTCCTCAAAAAGTGCCTAGTGAAATAACTATAACAGAAGTGGTAGAATCTATTAGTGCTTATGTAAGTAGCCTTTCGCCTTTCAATTCCCGGTTCGATAGGTATATGGCAGGAGAAGACAATGCACTAAATGTAGATGAAAAAAAGGGCTACAACCTATTTATGGGGAAGGCGCAATGTGGAACTTGTCATTTCGCTCCAATTTTTAATGGCACAGTACCACCTAGATATATTAGAACTGACTTGGAAGTATTGGGGATTACTGCCGATGATAAATTTACCTCTCCGAAGTTGGACGCCGACAGTGGTAGGTACATCACTTATCCCATGCCTACTTATGTAGGGGCTTTTAAAACACCTACCGTAAGGAATGTAGCCAAAACTGCTCCCTATATGCATAATGGTAATTTTAAAACCTTAGAAAACGTGGTAGAATTTTACAATAAGGGAGGCGGAGCTGGAATGAGATTAAACGTTCCGGTACAGACACTTTCATCTAAGCCCCTCAATTTGAGTAAAAAGGAAGTAAGTGAAATTGTTGCCTTTTTAAATTCATTGACTGATAACATTAAATAAAAGTTAACTACATATGAATGGGGGATTTTTGCAAAATGGGTGCAAAGCAAATAAAAGCAATAGGTTTAAAAAGACTATTTTCCTTTTTGTTGATGCTTTGTTTGCCGATGCTATCAAAAGCGCAAGAAAAGGCTAGATTTAAAGTTGCTAGTCCGATATACCAAGAACTCAACAATCCCATTAGCACTGATACCATTGCATGGAAACAATTAAAGGGGCAGTTAAAGGTGAGTTTTGCCAACAACAATGTGAGGTATAAAAAGGAACAAATCCCTAATATCAAAATTAGTAATCAATGGACTGCTCGTGCTTGGAAGGGAGAGAAGGTTCATACGCAATTATTGGTTTGGGCCAACAAGGCAGTTTCCGATATTCATTTTTCGATAGAAAATTTGAAAGGAGAACACGGAGAGGTTATTTCTAACAAGCAGATCAGTTGCGCTTTTGTAAGGTATGTGCTATCCGATACTCCCGAAGATGGTTGTTCGCACGGTTCTCCAAAAATATACGATTCTACTTTGGTGGCCGATCCTATAGATATCATTAGCTCGTTGCCCTTGGAAAAGAATACGGTAAGGCCACTGTGGCTCACGGTAAATGTTCCAAGTTCCGCAAAGGCAGGAAAATACCACGGCAAGCTAGTGGTACATGCCGACCAACAGTACAATATGGATATAGAGATCCAAGTTTCTCCAAACAAATTGCCTTCGCCTTCTTCGTGGAAATTTCATTTGGACATGTGGCAATATCCTGTTCCAATTGCCAAAATGCATGGAGAACAATTGTGGAGCGAAGGTCATTTCCTAGCAATGAGACCTTATTACGAGCAGCTGGCCAAAGCCGGACAAAAGGTGATTACCGCCAACATTATTCCCCAGCCTTGGGGACCAGATCACGCATATTTCGAAGATACCTCCCTCATTAAATGGATAAAGAAAGTAGATGGTACTTGGCAATATGATTTCAGTCTTTTTGATCGATATATTGATTTTGTGATGGATTGTGGCATTGATCAACAGATTAACTGCTATTCCATGTTGAGCTGGTCAGACCAGTACACTTATACAGATGAAAAGAACGGAAAAAATGAAACTTTGACCTTGAAGGCCGGCTCTTCAGCGTATTTTGAATTTTGGCAGCGCATGCTCATTGCTTTTACCCAACATCTGAAGAAAAAAAAGTGGTTCGAAAAAACCGTAATAGCAATGGATGAACGACCATTGGATGAACTGCAAAAAGTCATTGCTATGCTCAAAGAAGTGGAACCTAACTGGAAAATAGGCGTTGCTACAGATACCAACCTTAGTGCCATTGAACCACTTATTTTCGACTATTCCACAGCTTCCTATTTGGGCTTGGGTAAAACAGTGATAGAAAGACGAAGAAAAGAAGGTAAACTCACCACATTTTATACCGCTTGTATGGAAAGTATGCCTACCAATTACACTTTTTCTGCTCCAGCTGAAAGCGCTTGGCTAGGTTGGCATGCCGCTGCAAAGGCATATGACGGTTATTTGTTTTGGGCATTTAACAGTTGGGTAGCCAATCCATTGCAGGATGCCCGTTGGAAAAGGTATCCTTCGGGAACCCTGTTTCAGGTATATCCTGGACCACGATCGTCCATCCGTTTTGAGAAACTATTGGAAGGGATCCAGGATTTTGAAAAGCTCAGGATATTAAAGTCCCAGTTTGAGCAACAAAAAAACAATGTCGCACTAGCGCAGCTTAATAGCCTGCTAAAAGATTTCCAAATCGAAAAACTAACACACACTACTGCCGAAGAAATGATTACCAAGGCACGACAGTTAATTAACCGTTATTGATTTGAATCACTTTTAGGAGTATCAATTAAAATGAAATCATATTCTTTCATTTGAACAATTAGTGGTGCCTTATAGCTCACTATTTGGTCAGTTTTCTTTTTACCTGAACTATCCATAATGGTCATATGTATAAAAGTGCCGTCCTTTACCTTTGGCAAAGTCAGGTTCAGTTCTGTGTTTTCTATAGCCAATAGTGCCGATACTTGGCTGCCCACAATTCCCCATACATTGGAACTAGGCAAGGTGCCAGCGCCTGCAAGCAAATCAGAAATTGCATAGGAAGCTTCCCAATTAATTGATTGGGCTGTAATTAAATATTTGTGGTTGTTTCCCACAATATATGGTCCCTTACCATAAGTGCTGTTTGGGCTACTGTAAATTTGTCCGGTGATTGCTTTTTTTGGAAGGATAGTGCCTCCTCTAAAGTCCCTTCCACGTTGAATGTCATTTCCGGTAAAACGCAGGTACTGGTTTTTATAGTAGCCAGTAAACGGAATTTCCAAGTCTTGATTTTCTGGAAGCGAAGCTTGTGGACCCTTTAATATTTTGCCTGCATACTTAAATGGAATAACAGCATTTACACCGCAGTTAGAGAGAATTTCTTTCCATTGGGCACTGATGTTTCCGCTAGGGAAATGACCTGCCGATTGAAGAAATACTTTTTTGTTGGATTTAAACAGGTCGGCTACTGGTTTGGGTAGCTCGGTCCCTTTTCCCGAGTCATAGATCCAGTAAGCATCGGCATCCAAAACTTTATCGCTAACAATGATATCGTAACCAGCATGAAACGCACCTGTGGTAATCGCATCTGCACTATTGAATAGCTTATTCCATGCAGATTCTTCGCTGTTGGGCTTTGTGTCGTTCTCATCTAATAATATCACAATATTCATCAAAGGCCTATTTTGCTCTTGTTTGCTAACATATTCCTGTATCCATTTCTTGGTTGCTATCGGATCAAATTGGTCTAGTCCCCCAAGAATGATGAAATTGTCTAGCTTGAATTGAAGAGCCCTGATCATGGCCAGATAAGAAATTACTGCTGGAGATTTTTCCATGTCTATTCCCCAATCTCTGGTAATAGGCGACATCATGGATGTTTTTTTATTCCAATACTTGGCCCAACCCAAACCCAACGAGCCATGTTGCGCCAAGGTAGCCACGGTGTAGCTTTTATCCCGCTTAAGGTAATAATTGTAAAGATTGATGATGCTAGTTTGCGGCCAAAGTTGCTTGAAACTATATTCCCTGAGTAGCATAGGGTCTGTACCAGAAATATAATCGATATGGTGTTGCGCAAGTGTACTTGCCAAAGCGGTGAACACTTCTGGATTAGCCTCAAAGCACTCTTCAAAAATGGCGTCGATCTGGTTTTTGGCAAGGTCTTTAGCAGCGGCTGTAATGGTTGCGTTGGTCCATTTGTTCTTGGCCCAGTGATAGGGGTTTACACCTTCTATATTCACCATCACTTTGATGTTTTTTGGTTTGGCTGCTTTAACCAGTGATGTTAAATTGTCCTTTCCTTTAACCGCCCAAGGTTGGCTATCCAAAAACGGAGAAGGGTAGTAATAGTGCATTTTATCGTCTTCAAAGGTTGCTCCCCAATACAGAACACCCTGCCAGCCCTTTGCGGCAACCTTTTCAATGTCCTCAGGTTGGTCTACCCAAAAAAGTGGATTGTATTGTTGTGCATAAGCAATGCTTGGCAATAGACCCCATAAAAGTAGGCCAGGCCAGAGATATTTTTTCAGCATTTGTATGATATTTAAATGAGCTGCAAAACTATCTGGCTTAAACGCTCTAGACGTCTCCTAATCGCTTCAATCCTTATACTTTTTTGATTTTAAACCTGAAAAAATTAACTGGCAGCCCTTCTGGCTTCATCCAAGTTATGCTGAAAACGTTTCTTGTAATCTTTAGGGATTACACCTACAATTTTTTTGAAATGTCGGTAGAAATTAGAAAGGTTATCAAAACCGCTCTGATAGCAGATTTCCGAAATTGTATGGTTGTCTTCCATGATCAATCTACAAGCATGGCCTATCCTAATTTCGGTAACATAATCGGAAAATGTTTTTCGGGTATATTTTTTAAAATATCTGGAAAAAGCAGCAATGCTCATGTTCAATTGATCTGCAATTTGGTGGATGTAGATTTCTTGGGTATAATTAGCCAATATAAAATCAAAGATGAGGTTGATCTTGTCTGTTTCCCCCGTGATGTTGGCCGTATAGCTGTTCATTAATATTGGGCTTACTTCTTCACTGCTAGCCAAAGTAATCAGGATATCAAGCAAAGAAAGTAATCGATAAGGGGAATTTTGATGTTGCATTTGCATCATCTTTTCCGCAATCTTTTCACGAGTTTCGCCAAATATTTCTAAACCGCGGACTGATTTTTTTAACAATTTGTCTATTGCCTTCATTTCTGGTAGCTCGAAAAAATGCTTACCCAAAAAATCATCTGTAAAATGAAGATAAGTGAGGTCGGTGGCTAGGCTCTGGTCCATTGGGTCATGGGTATTCCGGTAAAGATGAGGGATTTTTGTGCCAATTAAAGTCAGGTTTCCTTCTTCGAAAAAAGCAACATTGTCGCCAATAAACTTGGTGCCTTTGCCCTTATTAATCAAAATCAGCTCGTATTCTTTGTGGAAATGCCAAGGGTCATTGATATAGGCACCCCTAATTTGCTTGTATAGGAAAGAAGAATCTGGAGCGAAAGGAATTTTGTAAAGTTTAGGCTTCATTGTATACTATTTTGAAGTTATTTGATGCAAAACACGCGCTATAGTGTTAAAAAAATATAAAGACATTGCTAATTCTCTTATCTGGAATCAGTCCTATTTATAACGGGTTAAAAAAGTATACTGAAATAGCGAAATAGTGGATTTTTGGCACTACTGCAAATACATATTTTAGCGGCTTGTATTTTATACTTTAAGGATAATATGTTGAAAGATATAGGAGTTGTAGGTCTGGGGTTAATGGGTAGTAGCATTGCTTGCTGTTTATTATGTGCTGGTCATCGAGTAATAGGGATAGAGATAAAAGAAGAAAATAGAGACTTGGCCCATGATAGGATAAAAGATCTTTTGCAGGACTTTGCGCTCAAGGGTAAGTTGACAGAGCCATTGGATCAAATACTCGAGCGCTTTGAAATAGTTGACGCCATATCCAGGTTGGCAACTGTAGCGTTGGTATTGGAATCTGTAGATGAAGCATTAGAGGTGAAGCAAAAGCTGATTGCCGAATTAGAGGATTGTGTAGCTCATACAACGGTTATAGGAAGTAATACTTCTGCCATTCCAATTAGTGCTATCCAACAACATATGCTACATCCGGAGCGCCTAATTGGAATTCATTGGGGCGAACCTGCACATATTTCCAGGTTCATGGAGGTGATTTTGGGAGAGAAATCAGAACCACAATACGCACAATACATACTTTCAATGGCAAGTCAGTGGGGTAAAGATCCAGTATATGTCAAAAAGGATATCGAGGGTTTTATTGCTAACCGTTTAATGTATGCCATGTTCAGGGAAGCTTTTTTCTTGCTGGAAAACGGCTATGCCAGTATGGACGATATTGATCGTGCCTGCCAAAACGATATGGGGTTTTGGATGGGATTATTAGGACCTTTCAGGTATATGGACTTAACAGGAGTGCCCGCCTATGCAAAGGTAGCTGAAGAATTGTTTCCTAAATTAAATAATCAAACCATATTGCCTTCGGTTTTAAGGGAAGGAAAAGCACTTAGTGAACACCATTTTTATGATTACTCCCACCACCAGAAATCACATTGGGAAAAAATGTTTTTGGAATACTCTTCGGAAATTATGGAACTGACAGCAAAATATAAGGAGCGGACCCAAAAAATATGAGACGTAATATCATTACGAGGATAAGGGCTACCGAGGTCGTTGTTCCACCTAAGGAGGGAAGTATCAATTCAGAAACAATTATTGAAGCGGATAAAGCGTTTGCCCATAAATTCCTTACGGGAGATGCTTGGTCTGATTTCGCTATCCAGCCCAAATGGATTTTGGAAATAGAGCTTGATAATGGTATGGTAGGGATTGGCGAGACTTATAGAAGTGCTCCAAAGGAAATACTCTGGCAGGAGATGCAACGTATAAAAGGAAAAAGCCCATTGGAACTGAATTGGAGGAGGTTGGATATATCAGATCAGCGTATTTACGAAGCCTTTGAAACTGCTATTTTAGATTTGGTAGGTCAATTGCTCGGTGCACCAATCAGTCAGCTTTTGGGAGGCACCTATCGAAATAGAATAGATTGTATGGGCTGGACAGGTAGGCGTACTACAGGAGAAGCGGCTGAAAAGGCTTTCGAAGCAATGAAGAAGGGACACAAGGCTTTCAAATTTAAATGCGCTGAAGAGGATGATGTCAGCTTATGGCTGGAGGCTATTAAAGAGAAATGTGGTTATGGGATAAAAATCCTTTTAGATCCTAATCAACGTTGGGGAGACGTGGCTACCACCTTAAATAAAATGAAAGATGTAGATCCAAAACTCATGTTGGGGCTCGAAGATGCGATAATACATGCGGACAATGAAGGACTGAAATACCTGAGGGAAAATTTGGAAGTACCTGTATTTAGGCATATCTCATTACCATACCATCAGGATATAAGAGATATAATAGCTCTGATAAGAACTGATGCTGCCGATGGTTACAATTTTAACGGAAGGGCTTTTGATTCGGTTTTGTTAGCTGAGATTGCACATTTGGAAGGAAAAATGTGTTGGAGAGGCTCTGAAGTGGATCTGGGGATTTCAGAAGTGATGGGGCTGCATATTGCAGCGGCCAGCGTCAGTTGTGTAATGCCATCGGATATTTTTGGCGAATTAGTAAGAACTAATGACTTGATTGAAGAAGGTATTGTGTTTGAAGATGGCGCAGCTATAGTACCTAAGGGTGCTGGGCTGGGTGTAGGTTTAGACCGTAGTGCAATGGCTAATTTTGCACAATCTGAATTATTGCTAGATAAATAGGACTAGCTCTTTCCGTTAAAGACTAGCATTAAATTTTACTTAATGTGTGTGTGTTGTTATTTGTGCGGTTTAAACACGCTGTTGCTTATTGGGACCGCACACTAATTTTTAAAGCTCCTTTCGTCCCTCACACTGCAGATAACGTACTGATGTTCCTATAGCTGCAAAGTGCCACTTTGGGAAATTCCATAAAGCTTTTGCTAGTGATTTCCAGTTTTGGATGGTAAAGGGCAATCGCCTTTTCAAAAAGTTCAGACAGGTTGGGATGGTCAGGACCAGTGAGCGCCAATTGTTGTAACAAGAGTTCTTCGGCTTTATCTTCAGGGAGTAGTTCGATGCGTACGGTCGTAGTGGAGACACGCATAAAATGGTATTTCATAATCTAGTAGCGAAGATAACCGAATTTTGTAAAATGACAAATGAAAAATCCCATCTGATTTAAAAAAAAACGAAGCTATTTGAGCCCAGTTACAGGATATACGGCATCAATTGTTATGGCTTGCTTAATCCAATTTCGCTCTCACTAATTTATCTATCTTTGCCTCATGCAAATCTTTCCAGCGCAGTACTCTACACTTTCGGCTATTGCATTACAAGACTTTCTTTCGAAACAATATCGGCTTGGTGAAATCTCATGTAAATTGTTGATGCATAATGTGAGTGATACCTATTTGATTCGTGGGCATGATCAGCAATTTATATTTAAGATTTATCGTGATGCACATCGCAAAGCAGATGAGATCCGTGCAGAAGTAGAATTGCTCACCATACTGAAAAATAAGAAGGTGAGTGTTGCTTATCCCATTGCAAATGTTGAAGGAGAAATGCTGCAAGCTTTCAATGCAGTGGAAGGAACAAGGTATGGCGTACTTTTTACCTTTGCAGAAGGAGCGCCGGTATATAGCCTTAATGACCAACAGCTTCAATTACTAGGGAAAGAAATGGCCAAATTGCATGAGGTAACAAAGGATATTGAACTACAATTTCCAAGAAAGCCATTTGATCTTGAAACCATTTTTCATAGTCCTTTAAGAATTGTTAAGCCCGCTTTTGAAGAAATTTCCGAAACATATGGAGAACTGGCTGAGATGATTAATCAGGTTGTTCAAAAACTACAAACAATTGATTTTACAAGTTTCAGTTACGGCTATTGTCAGTATGATTTTTTACCTAAAAACTTCCATTTTGTAGGCAATGAAAAACTTACCTTTTTTGATTTTGACTTTGCGGGGCAGGGTTACTTTGTGAATGATATTGCCTCATTTTATGTGCATTACTTTATAGAAGTTGCCTTAGGCAAGTTAACAAAAGAGGAAGCAAACCGTCAGTTTATGGTGTTTGTAGAAGCATATAGAACGCTTAGGCCTTTGAGCAATGAAGAATTGGCTACTGTTCCTTACTTCGGTTTCGGATTTTGGGTGTTCTATTTAGGGTTTCAGTACGAGAATTATGATGATTGGTCGAGCACTTTTTTTAATACTAGGTTTTTAAAAGATCGTGTTGGACTGCTTAAAAAATGGATGAAAGAAGAAATTGAATAAATCGTTGTTATTTTTAAGATAAGAATAGCATGTTGCAAACCAGTGGAGGCTTTGTGGCTTCAAAGAACAACATTACCAATTTCTACTCTTCAAATAGGTCAGTATTTTGTGTTTCGTAATAATGATTTGGAATAAATTTATATCCAACCTTCTAGGATTGATTTTGAACCAAGCTCAACCAATGAGCTGCAGTTTGATTTTGAGAATATATTTTTCCGATGAGAATTTACCGTGTGTACTGAAATGAATAATATCTCGGCAATTTGGGATGTGCTTTTCCCTTCAAGGACAAGTTGAAGCACTTGTTTTTCTCTCTTTGAAAAAAGTTCCTTATCTGAAGGAAGAGCTAATGAATCAATAGGGACATTGTGAAAGGAAGGCTCGCCGTCTAAACCGATAAAGGAAAGCCCAGAACTTTTATTGTCGGTCTTGAGATGAGTAATATCGGTTTGAATTCCTAAAACTCTAATGACTGCGCCGTCTTCTGTGCTTTGGATGGTAACGGTTTGCATAAGTACCCAAATGTATGTGCCATCAGTTTTTCTTAGCCTGTAATCATAGCTAACTTTATATCTGGTGATTTGCTCTGGCTGAAGATTATTGAAAAAATCGGTTACTTTCTGTTCGGTGCGAATAAACCTATTCTTATCTTCAGGATGTATATTTTCGAAAATATATTTTACATTGAAATCATCCGTTTTGTTAAGTTTTAGTATCGGAAGAATCTTATCACTGACGAACTCCATCTCCGCAGTTGCCGTATTGAAAATGTAATAGTAATAGTCCCCAACCTGAAAGATATTGAGAAGCTTTTTATGGATTTCCAGCTCAAATGAAGGTTCGATGTTGCCAACATGGTTTTTGGCAATCTGAAACCATGTTTTTTTCATCTCATCGAACTTGATTATTTCCATAGTCAATTTTCGTATTAGGTGTCTCAAAAATAAAAAAAAGTCTGATAATCACTAGTATTAGCGATTGTCCATTTTTAGTTGTTGTGGTAACTTTAAGTTTCAAAATATAAGCCGAAAAATCAATTAATATGAGAACCAAAACAATACTGGCAGCAATCTTATTCGTAATAGCATTAGGCGTAGACAAAGCACAGGCTCAAGCGCACATAAAAGCAGCGGCAAACTGTGTCTATCACGATGATTATGTGAAAAATTCCAAAAGCAAGACTTCATGTGTGGACTGTTACTGTAAAGCTTGTGGAGATAAAAAACAGCAAGAAAAAGAAACCAAGAAAAAAAACGAAGTAGCTACAACTAAACAAAATAAAGCCACACCGAAAAAGAAAACCGCGACGACAACTATCACAAAGGCTAAAGGTGAAGAAGTGATTTTGGTGGCGCCAAAGCCAAAAATTGAAAAAAATACGGTAATTACTTTATCCGCTGATGATAAAAAAATCGTAGATATCTCTAAAAACTTGGGGCAGAAAGAGGAATTATATGTTGGATATTGTTTAGAGGCAAATAGGGGAATGTGTGGCCTATTTAGTATGAGTGAGCCTCTTGGCGTAATAGGGAAAATTTTTTTGAAAAAAAACAGTGATTATACTATCCTGAAAGATAATTTCAGCATTAAATCAAAAAATGCATATACATTTTTTAGGGGAAAAAGCGATACTTACAGGAATACAACATTTCAGGATACAGGATTTTTTATTATTCAATTTGAGAATAAGTCCACTTCTGGCGACTGGAAAGATAGGAAATCAATCTTGGAGAATAGCTGGGTTGATTTGGTTGATATTCAGGGGAATTGCATTTTTAATAATAAAGACATTGAAGATATCATTTATACTAAAGAAGATAAAACTTTTTGCATAGTTAAAAAAGGGCAGGGTAAGTGCACGGAAAAATTCAATCCTTTAACAAAAGCACTAATACCAATGGAGTAATTTTTTTATTTTGAAAAAAAATCATGTTTAGTCAAACAATTCTTAAACCTTGTTGTTTATGATGTGCTCAGCTTTATTGGGCCCATATTTATTAACGATACAATGCAAGAAGGAACAGTAAAATTTTTTAATGAATCCAAGGGTTTTGGTTTCATCACGCCAACCAATGGTGGCAATGAGGTATTTGTGCACATCTCAGGACTAATTGATCAGATTCAACAGAATGATCAGGTACGTTATGAAATCAAGGAAGGAAAAAAGGGACCTAATGCGGTCAACGTGAAAGTGGTTTAAATATCCTTAAAACGATTTAAAAAGCATCTCTGGGTAACTCAGGGATGCTTTTTTTGTTCATGAACCTTTAAGCAGGTACATTCACCTTTTTTCGTTTCAGTATAGCTGCGGTAATCAGTGAGACCAGTAACCCCACCGGGATGATTTCCATATAGGTAGCTCCGGCCACACCTAAGGGGCTTGCATACCATTGTTTAAAGGTTTCCATTTGCTGGCGTATCCCATTGACTTGGCTGGAACTCATTTGGCTGGTCTTTTCAGGACTTAGTTGATAGGCAGCCAGTTTCTCCATAAAATCAGGGAAGAAAGCGTAGTAGGCAATCATCCAGCCCAGTACATACAAGGTAGAGGCAATCAGGGCCATATACAGCGCCATTACCAATGCTTTTTTGAAACTGATTAAGCCACCTAGTTGCTGATCTCGATATTTTTTAACGCCCACGAAAATTAGCGAGAAGGAGAGTAGCATGGCCGTGTAGCCCAACAGCATACTTCCCTCAAAGGAATTTTTGGTATAGCAGTAAGCAATGGAAAAGGACATAAAGGTAGCAATGCAGATGCCTGCAATCAGGCCATAGACGAATACATTTTTTTTCATGTGAGTTTTGTTTTGTTAAGGCCGCAAATTGGAATATCTCCCTTCAATTTCGCTCATACTTTAGGGTGATTTTGAAAAAAGAGTGCTTAGTTCATACAAAAGTACTAACGAATCAAACCTAGCTTTCTAGCCGTTTCTACTGCCTGTGTTCGCCGCTGTACCCCAAGCTTGGAAAAGAGATTGGAACAGTGGGTTTTGATCGTATTGAGGGAAACGAACAGTTTTTCTGCCATCTGTTGGTTGCTCAAACCCTCGGCCATCAATCCAAGTACTTCCAGTTCACGAGCACTAATGCCTAAGCGGCTTATCTCAGCTTGATTTACCACAAAATCTTCCTCTTTCACCAATACTTGTTTTTCTACCAATAAGGTATGAGCTTTAGGTTTGGTCAACTTACCTGCCAGCCAAATCCCTAGTATGGTAAAAAGTAGCGCAATTACCCCTGCATAAATTTCAAAAGCATTCCCAATAATTAGAAATCGCCATTCCAGCCATTGTAGTAATAGTAGTAATAAGGCAAGGCATAGCCCATAGTAAAATAGTGAACGCTTGCTGACTAGAAATTTCAATATCATTTGAACTGCGTAATGAAGTACTAAGATACCAGAAAACATACAGGTTTTATCTTAATTTGCTTTTATCGAGCTTCTACTTTTTTATTGATTTAAGTTTTAAGATACAGCCCTCTCCTCAAAAGGTGAAATGAGCTTTTTAACAAAAAAACTTTGAGCTTTACAACAAATCGGTTAGCTATTAAGACCTGTAATTTTGATTTATTAAATTTAGAAAAATGAAAGTAGTAAACCAATTTTACATTAATGGCCAATTTGTTGATCCTGTTGGCCGTGAAAAAATTGACATCGTAAATCCTTCCAATGGTAAGGTAATTGGCGACGCTGTTTTAGGTAATGAAGAAGATGTTGAAAAGGCTATAGCAGCAGCAAAGGCAGCTTTTCCATATTTCTCCAATTCAACTATAGATGAAAGGAAACAATATTTACAGCAACTTCATGATGCGATCATAGATCGTTTGGATGATTTAACTGAAGCGACTATTGAAGAGTATGGAGGCACAAGGCAACGTTCGATCTGGTCGAATAAATATGCTGCGGAGATCTTCCTTCAGTACAAAGAAATCCTAAACACTTTTGAATTTGAGAGAAAAATCGGAGAATCTTATCTAATAATGACACCTGTGGGAGTAACGGCCATCATGACAGCTTGGAATTCAAATGCAGGTTCAATTTGTGTGAAACTGGCTGCAGCAATTGCTGGTGGCTGCACCACAGTGATCAAGCCAAGTGAGCTGAGCTGTTTGCAAACCAAAGTCCTATTGGAAGCTTTTGATAAGGCAGGTGTACCCGCCGGTGTAATCAATGTGGTAAATGGTCGTGGCGATGTCATGGGATCTGTTCTATCTACTCATCCAGCTATTGCTAAAATAGGTTTTACGGGTTCAAGTATGGTAGGCAAAATCATCGCCCATAATGCGGTTGATTCCATGAAACGCCTTACCCTTGAGCTAAGTGGTAAATCCCCAAATATTATACTGGAAGACGCAGATTTGGAAATAGCGATTCCTCTTGCAATCAATATTGCCTTTCAAAATAGCGGACAGGCTTGTGTAGCTGGTTCAAGACTGCTTGTGCCGGCGAATAAAGTGGATGACGTAAAACGATTGATCATAAAAACTGTTAATGCGCTTAAAGTGGGCCTGCCTACCGATCCCGAAACGGTGATTGGCCCCATGGCAAGTCAAAAACAGTACGATCGCATTCAGCATTATATCCAGTCGGGCATCCAAAATGGAGCAGAACTGATTGTAGGTGGTTTGGGAAAACCAGAAGGATTATCGGAAGGTTTTTTTGTGAAGCCAACTGTTTTTATGGGTGTTGATAATGATATGGCCATTGCTAGGGAAGAAATCTTTGGACCAGTACTTTCGGTAATAAGCTACCATAACGAAGAAGAGGCGATAGCAATAGCGAATGATACGGCGTACGGATTACAGGCTTATATTAGCACTGCCAATGAAGCGAAGGCAAATGCTATGGCAAAGCGCATCAATGCTGGGCGAGTACTGATTAACTCACTTTGGCATGATCCTTATGCTCCTTTCGGTGGATTTAAACAATCTGGCTTGGGCAGAGAGGGAGGTGTGTTTGGTTTAGAGGCACAATTAGAGCCAAAAGTAATATTAAAGAAATAAGCTGATTGCGATGACAGAAAGCACAAATAAAAAAGGTATTGCATATTCCTGCTATTATAATACTTCTAGGGACGGTGAAAATTTTGTAGCAGAACATACCTTAAGCTATCAGGTTTCTGGCTCGCTGACACTCAATGACGGCCATAGAGAATATCCTTCGTCGGTTGGCTCGTTACGGCTCATTCGGAGAAATCAACTGATGAAGTTCCTAAAAAAGCCAGCCGAAGATGAGGCATTTAAGTCGATATCAATTTATCTAGACCAAGAAACCCTGAAGCATTTTGCACAGGAGCACCATATTAAGGCAATTTCAGGACAGGTGAAGAAACCAGTTCTGAACTTAACATCGACGTTGCTGCTCGAAAAGTATATTCATTCTATTAAGGATTACCTACAAGCAGACAGTTTTGATGATAAGGCATTGGTAGAAGTTAAACTCAAAGAAGGAATTTTATTGCTTATCAAATCTAACCCAGAGGTGATAGATGTACTGTTTGATTTTTCTGAACCCTATAAAGCGGACTTGGAATCTTTCATGAATTTGAATTACCACTTTAATGTCAAGCTTGAACGTTTTGCCTATATGACCGGACGGAGCCTGGCTACTTTCAAACGTGACTTTGAAAAGCAGTTTAGTACTAGTCCAGGCAAGTGGATCATGCACAAACGACTTGATGAGGCATATAGGCTTATTACAGAAAAGGGCAAGTCTGGCTCAGACGTTTACCTTGATCTTGGATTTGAAGACATGTCACATTTCTCGTTTGCATTTAAAAAGCAATTTGGGGTTTCTCCGTCTAAAGTTGTGGTTAAATTTTAATTAAATACTCAGAGCTATGCTGATGATTCGGTGTTTCAGTTTTGAAAAATCATTTCTCATTTTTAAATGCAACAACCGATATTGCAGCAGCCACTATAGCCACCACTCCAAACAGTTTAAAGCTTTCATTTAGTCCCATATTTATGATGAGGCTAAATACTAAACTTCCCAGTCCATATCCCATAAACATTACGAAGGCAAACAATCCAATAGCGACACCTTTCTGGCGGGATAGTGTGGTAATAATTGCAGCAAAAAGAGGATGTGTCATGTCAAATCCAAGCGACAAAGTAGCAATCAGTATACAGGAAAAAAATAGCGTATAGTTCATGCCCAGAAAAAATGCTGAAAACGCACCCAAACAAATGCCTATTGGGATAATCTTGTTACGGCCATATTTATCGGCAAGTTTTCCTATAAAAGGACCTAAAAGAAGTCCGGGGATTCCATAGCCAAGCAGAGCCAATCCAATACCTTTTTCGTTCAGATGGTAGTTCTTGAAAAAGAAATAGCCAGTCCAAGCAAATACCCCGCTGTGAAACATAGAATTAAAAAGTACAAACAGATAAGTTCGCCATCCTCTAGGCAAGATGAGGATATTTTTATAGGCAGTAATTGTGTTTTTAAAACCGAACGAAGAATGAGCCTGATCATACATCAACTTATGATAGTTGATCAGCAGCACTACTAAAATCAGTGAACCCATTAAGGCAACAATCCAAAACAACATTTGCCAGCCCACGAAAGCCGTTAATAATGCGCCTGCACTAGAACCGAATGCGGTACCACCTGCCATAAAGCCAAAAAATACCCCTAAAGCGTGACCTCTTTTTTCATAAGGGAATTGATCTCCAATCCAACCGATGGTTGTAGGGGCTACGCCACCCGCTATTAGTCCCGTCAATAATCTGAAAATGATCATCTGATTGATGGTGGTTGCAAAACCAGTACAGGCAGTCAAAAAGATAAAGCCACTAATAGAAAATATAATGATTGGAAATCGTCCATATTTGTCTGATAGTGGTGCGTATATCAACGTAGAGAAACCATAGCTGAGTAGATAGGCTGGCTCGATGAAACTCACATGCCTAACAGATACATGGAAAAGAGAAGAGAGTTGAGGTAAAATTGGGGCTACCATAAATCCCTGAAAGAAAACGATAAAAGTGCCCAACGATAAAATCACGACCAAAGCGAGTGAAGGGGCTGTATTTTTATTAGCTGAAATGTTATTTTGAATCGATTTATCTACATTCATCTGTTTATAACTATTTAAGGCGACAAAGTAAATAAAGAGCTTTATGGGTCTACCAATACAGAATTTGTCTATTTAACTGATACAGTTTTAATGCTATAAAAATATTTGGGGCCATTATTGACCTAGTAGCACGTACCGTTTCAAAGGCAAAACCAAAAGTGCTAGATTTGCAGTACAGGTGTGTATTTGTAAAAAAATAATCAATACAGATGAAGGGCTATAAATTCGAGGTATTTACAGCAGTAATTGAAAATAACATTAGGGAGGGTATTTTCAAGCCAGGGCATAAATTACCTTCGGTACGGGAAATTAGGGAGCAATACCATATCAGTATGAGTACAGTACAGAATGGCTACGAACACCTGATGATCATTGGCTTGGTAGAGAGTGTGCCTAAATCTGGCTATTATGTTAGCAACAAGCTGGAAACAGGACCAGAAGTGATGAAACCCAAACATGTTCCAGTAGTAAGGGATGCTATTTTTGAAAATCATCTAGCGCTCACTACGTCATTGAGAATGGGAAAGAAAATAGCTGAATTTAACGTAGCTGCGCCTGGTGACGTTTTGATACCCCAAAAGTTATTGTTACGCACCATACAGCAAGTAGTAAGAGAGCAGGGCGCTGGATTGCTACGTTATTATCCTTCAAACGGTTTACCTGCGTTAAAAGACAATATTGTCAAGCGGACCGCTTATTACCAAACCATCATCAATCCCAACGAACTGACCATTACAGATGGTGCCCTGCAGGCTTTGTATATAGCATTGGCGGCTGTTTGTAATGCTGGCGAGGTAGTCGCTGTAGAAAGCCCTTGCGTGTTTTCGGTGCTAGAAGTGATAAGGGTTTTAAAACTAAAAGTCATTGAAATTCCCACAGATCTGAAAAGTGGATTTGATTCGGACTTCTTTAGAAAGGCTTGCGAAAAAAATGCAGTTAAAGCAGTTGTTATAACACCCAACTTTCATAATCCTACGGGCATCATGCTAAGCGACGAGCAAAAAGTGAAAGTTTTGACTGTAGCCCAGCAGTATAATGTAGCAATCATTGAAAATGATATTTATGGCGACTTGCATTTTCACGGACACAGACCAACTACTATTAAAAGTTTTGATGACAGTGGATTGGTATTAACTTATTCTTCCTATGCCAAAACATTAGCACCTGGAATTAGGCTTGGTTGGCTTAGTGCTGGGAAGTTTATGGAACGAGCCGAGCAGATAAAATTTGCCTTGGGAAGTACCGTTTCACCATTGTATCAGGAAACTGTCAATCGCTTGCTAAGCGGGAGTACCTATGACCGTCATGTGAGAGCCTTCAGAATGCAGCTTGCTAAAAATGCCTATGCGGCCATTAACTTGATTGCCACAAGTTTTCCAAAAGACACTTACGTTATACCGCCTTCTGGAGGATATAATTTATGGGTAAAGATGCCAGATGGGACAGACATGGAATACTTTTATGACCTGTGCGAAAAAATAGGAGTGAGGTTTACCCCAGGCTATACTTTTTCTTTTTCTAATACTTACAATAACTATTTTAGGATGGTAATTGCTGATACTTTTTCTGCCAAGAGAATGGAGGCCATCAAACTTCTAGGGCAACAGTTGTCATAATCTTTCGAACATATCCTAAGTCACTCGGCCTTACCTTAAAACCTTCTGTACTGATGGTTATTTAAAAATGTGTATCACCTATTTTTTCTGTGCTGCTCTAAATTTGTAGAAAATATAGAAGAACATGAATATCATTACAAAGTTTACCATAGCTACAGAAGAAGGAACTGATATGATTGAGAGATTAACCAGAGAGTTAGCGAAAGAAAAATTCTCCTCAATCCTTAAGCAGGAGATATTAGAGCACTATATAGAAAGTCATTTAAATAGAAAACAACTGGTGGCCGAAATGAATGACCTTTCTAATCAATGGCTGGTGGTATATGTAGACAATGATCCCGCAGGATATGCAAAAATTACATCTAAAGGAAAAAGGCCCAAATCGGCAGAGAGTAAGTCGGCGTTTAGAATAGCAGATTTTGGGGTGTTATCAAAATATCCACAAATTGAAGTGAAAAAATCGCTTTTCGAAAAGTGTCTGCTTGTTTGCAAACATTATGAAGCAATATGGATTAATGAATATCTCTCCAATCCATACCTTGCGTTTTTTGAAAGTAATGGCTTCGTAAAACAGCCCGAAGCCTACCAACTTGATGAACTGGCGATGCAATCTGTTTGTCTGGTGTTTAAATAACACATAGAAAAGTTAAATAATAGGAAATGCCGGCTATATTGATATTTGGTTAGGCAATAAAACCGAGGTGGAGCAAATAAAAATGAAGTTTTTAGAGCCGATAAGAGGGGAGAGGCTGTAACTATTTCATTCCTTCGTTGTATTTTTCTATCTTCCATGCCTAAATGAACGAATCATGGAAAACCAATCCAACTTTTTGCCCGGTAATTATATTCATATTCCAGGATTATTAAATGCAACCGTACTTGCTCATGTGGATCAGCTGATGGCGGGTTTAAATTTTGTGGATGGAAAGGCCACGGCTTCGGGTGCAGCAAAAGAGATTAAACAAAATTTACAGGCACAGCCAGGCAATTCGTCGCTGCAGGAATTACAACAAATTATTATGCAATCGTGCAGTACACATCCCCTGGTTCAAATGGCTGTAATGCCCAAGTTTATGGTACCACCAGTGATAGGTAAATATGAAAAAGGGATGAGTTATGGCTGGCATACCGATAGTCCTGTCATGATGGGTGAAGGCCATCCCTTGCGTGTTGATGTGAGTATGACGGTGGGGTTGAGTGATCCTCAATCGTACGAAGGAGGCGAACTGGTGATTCATAACGGCTCAGGTTATAGTTCCTATAAACTCAACAAAGGTGATGCGATTATTTACCCTACCACGCGACTTCATGCAGTAAACGAAGTAATTTCCGGTACCCGTACCGTAGCCGTTACCTGGATGCAGTGTATGGTAAAAGAAGCAAGTCACCGCGAATTATTGTTCCAGCTAAAATATGTACAGGAAAATACAGCCAGACAAAACCTGCATTCGATGGAGAATTTGTTGTTGATGCAGATTCACAGTAACCTTTTACGGATGTGGGCTGAGTTGTAGAAGGAGGAAGCGTTTAAGAGGCTTGATTTTAAAACCGCATAGCAGTTTAGTCTTGGAATAATCAATCACATTTTATGGTAAAATAGATCGCAATTGCAAATTTTGTAAGTGAAGTTATTGCTATGTCATTATAAGTCCAATGACCAAATGGCGTTTAAATTAGTACTTTTGTTATGCGCTAATTTTAGATTTCATAAGTATGTTGCAATTGAATTTTTTGATAAGCTGTTTACTGAATAGAATTAGCTTCAGGTTAAACGTCTATCTTACCACTGGAATGATCTTGTGTCTGATGTTTTTAGCCATATGCTGTAGGGCACAGTCGGCCAATGATTTCAGTTATCAAAATATTGGTAAAGAGCTTTCCTATCTGGAGGATAAAAGTGCGAAAATGTCGCTGGAGGAGGTCAAAAAGCTTTCCAATGCAGAATTTACAAGAGGCGACCATGAAATCTTGAATTTTGGCAATACTTCTTCGGCTTGGTGGATAAAGATCGGTTACACTGCGCAAAGGGACTTACCCCTTTATCTTATCATTGATGCGCCCAATATCGAATATATTGATGCCTTCACAACCGACAGCATAGGTCGTCCAGTTGTGATGAAAACAGGATGCCTCCGGACCAGGCAGCCCAATGTGTTTGTTCGAAACAACTTTATGCTAAATCTTCCGGTTGCCTCAAAGATCGAGAAGAAAACGATCTATCTAAGGTTAAAGACCAATAATATCTTGCTGGCACCAATAAAGCTTGCAACCGCAGAAAGCGTAATAAAAGGGCAGGAGTTCAAACTGGGCATCGAGTATATCTACATCGGCCTGCTGATTGGTCTTTTGCTATTCAACCTTTTTCTGTTTGTCAGCATTAGGGATGTCACCTATCTCTATTATGCATTATATGTGCTGACTTTATCGAGCTATCTGTTAATTTACATTAGGGGCTATGGTTTCATATTTGGTGATGAATTAAGGATTTTTTTTAATAGATATCCCCATGTACTCCTGAGTTTTTCCGTAATGGCCTCGCTTTTGTTTTGCAACAAATTCCTCCACCTCAAGCGAAGGGCACCTAAGATGTTAAGACTCTTCTATGTAATCGGGGTTGTGGGAATAATTCTTTTCTTTGTCAGTGCGTTGGGGTACAAACATATAGCGGCTTTAATTGCCCAGCTGTTGACCGTTACGGTTGCAATAGTGGCATGGATAGCAGGCGTAATCGCCTATAGGAACGGACATCAACCTGCCAAATATTATATTGTCGCTTGGTTTTTTATCTGGGTAACCGTAGCAATTGTTACCCTAAGCTTGGGTGGGGTAATCCCATCGAACGAATTTACAATCCAACTGGTGCCAATGGGCTCTACCCTCGAATTGCTCCTGCTTTCCTTTGCGCTGGGCGATCGCTACAAGATGATCATTAGAGCTGAACAAAGGGTAAGGGACGAGAACTTGTTCTTGGTAAGAACGCAGAACCAACGGTTGGAGAAAAAGGTAGACGAACGTACGTTGCAGCTCAACAGTACTATTACGCAGCTCGAGATTTCTAATGCTGTTAAGAACAGACTATTTTCAATTGTTGCCCACGATCTCAGAAGCCCATTAAACAGTTTGTTGGGTATCTTGTCGCTGAATGACATGAAACTATTGACTTCCGAGGAGTTGCAGGAATTGCTCGAAGAGAATAAAAAAACGATCAAATCGGTAAATAATACACTAGATAACCTGTTGTATTGGGCACAAAGCCAGATGGATGGCCTCGTCACTAGAAAGGATAGTTTTGAATTAAGGCCCTTATTTGATGAACTATTGCTGCTCTATCTTCCATTGATTAAACAGAAAGGCATTCACCTTGAACAGCTTGTCACGGACACTAGCGCAATTACTGCCGATCGTAATCAAATCAACCTTGTTTTGCGAAATCTGATTGATAATGCGATCAAGTTCACCCCGCTAGCTGGACGGATTTGGTTTAATCTGGAATCTACACCAGAAGGCGTGAGCTTTTCGGTAGAAAATGAGGTTGAAGACCATATTGACATTGATATGGATAACATGAATGGAGATAAAATGGCAAGTGCTACGCGTGGTACTGGAAACGAACAGGGCGTAGGGCTTGGTTTAGTGTTGTGCAAAGAATATGTTAAAAACAATGGTGGAACCTTCCATATTGACCAAAAAGAAAACAGGATTAGATTTTCTGTAGTATTTCCACGTGAGCACTAGGTTAGGTATTTCACAATGTTCATTTGGTTGTTATTTACGAATCTCTTAACAACAAAAAATCCCCATCATTTGATGAGGATTTTTTGTTGCATCTGATTTAGAGATGGTTCGCTTGGAGTTATTTATTTTTTGATAAAGGTTTGGCTTAAAGCGCCAATATTCAGTATGTATGTTCCATTGTTCAGCGCAGATATATCAATACTTGGATTGGGGTCATTAGCATTAATGGTCCCCGTTTTTATGGCTGTTCCTCCAACGGAAAATATGGTGAAATTCCTTTTTACCCCAGAAGCGTCCAAGGTTATCTGGATATGGTCTCGGGCAGGATTTGGATATAGACTTACTGTTCCTGCGCTTTTAATGGCCACGGTAACCACGTTGCTCAAGGAGATACTGCCATCCTTATCAACCGTTTTTAGCCTGTAGTAATATTGTCCGGGCAACAAACCCAAATCTTCAGACTGGTAGTTGTTGATACCACTCGTATTTTTTGGGAGGATGGTTTTGATCTCATAGAAAGCTTTTCCGTCCGTACTTCTTTCAACGATAAAGCTGCCCACATTGATTTCATTACTGGTTTTCCAATCAAATTTTACCGAATTAAAAGAAGGCTTGGCTACGAAAGAGATTAAATCAAGCGGCAAGGTCGCATCAGAGGGCGAAAATGCCACACTTCTGAATACATAGTTTGTTCCTGCGCTTGCCAAAGTGGTTTTTGTAGTCAATGCGGCACTGAAAGTGGTGCGGGTATTCTCATCTAGGATAGATACTAGGTCATTATTTTGCCCAGAATTGCTGACCGTAAACAGCTCTACATATCCCAGGCTAGTCTTTCTGGCCGTTAGTCCATAGAAAGGAACCGTGCTGGTTAGTTTGCCAACATATTCCCATGTAGAGGTAACGGTATTGTAGGCCATTTTGATAATTCCCGGAGAGGCTACAGTTTGGTCAACGATATATAATACATCATTAGCGTCTACTGAATTGCTAATGGTATTGTCCATATCTAACATGGCAAAGCCGTAACCACTTTGTACAGTACTGGTTGCCGTACCAGCTAATACGGTGCCATTATTGGCGGTGGCATCTGTTTGTGGAGTGCCAAAATTAAGAACAGTAGCGGGGTTTGTAGCGCTTAATGCGTAGAGGTTATTTCCAATAACGTTGATATAGCGTGATCCAGTAGTCGTAAATCGGGATGTACCTGTTGCTCCCCAAGCCACGTAGGCTGTCCCCACATTTGTGGTGAACCATAGCGCACTACCATCAACACTTGTGGTTGCCCTGATAAAGCCACTGAAAAAATTACCGTTGATGGTAAATAGGTCAACGTTTCCAAGAGTGTTGATCCTGGCAAAGCTCTTGTTATCGGGGCCTGTATCAGGATCAAAAAGTGCAACGTCGGCACCGCCCACTACAATATACTTTCCGTTGGCCGATAGCGATATTCCACCCTCGTTTGAACCCGCATTAGGATTGCCATTGATCAATAGGCGTTGGCCCGCTGTGCTAGAAGGTATTTCTACCGTTTTGGTAACGGCTTTGGTAACTGGATTGATTTCAACGATGGAAACGGGTAGGGCACCCGATGTAAGTGTATTGGTGCCGTTGCCAAGTCGTGAAACCACAATATTTCCCTTAGTGAAATTTTGGGCATACAGATACTGTACCGCCAAAATAAGCCCTACCAGGATGAAAATTCTTTTCATGATAATTTTTTTAATAAGGTGAATAAATAATCAACAAACCCATTGGCTTTATCTCTTTATTTCGGTATTTGGCTTATAGCCGGCATACCATTGCCCTAATTTGGTCAGGTTGCCATTGGCGTCAACCAATGCCGATGGCCAAAGACGGGCACTGGTAGGGGAGCCCGAAAACCATGAATAGCGCTGAACGAAATCTAGGACTTCTAGTTTAGGGAGTAACCGCTGCATAAAGGCAAGTACCATATCCGGCGTATAAGGATTCTCAGCCATGGTTGTTGCCCTGTCATGTACCGTAGCAAACTCGGTGATCCAAATAGGCTTATGGTATTTGTCGTAGAGGTCTTGTAATATTTTTACGAAATGGTTTTCATCCGTTCCCACATACATGTGCACACATATAAAATCTACACGTTTTCCCTGGGCTATGGCCCTGTCCATAAAATCATAAATCCACTGGTTGGTAGGCCAAGAGGCAGCAGGACTGCCCAAAGGAACTCCAATGCTTTCCAGTTGCGGCCAAAGGTCTAGGGCTTCCTGAACGGTCATGTTAGCTTGGTCCGACAAATCTGGCTCATTAAAACCCAGCACATACTTTACCCTACCTTGGGTTTTTAGAGTCTTGATCTGGGCAATATTGGCGTCGGTTACTGACGTTTTGCTCCAGAACATGGGCACAAATTCTGCATTCTGCGGAGCCAATTCAAATGGAACCGTTAGGCCCCAGGTATAAAACCAATGGCTCTGGAGGTTAATGGTATTGCCCCACCAAGTGCCATTTTTTGTAGAGGTACTAAAGTCAGCACCCTTTTTGCCTTTTACTTCGTAGTATACTACCGTAGACTTCTTTGGGATATACTCGTTACTTTTGGCGCAGCCCAATGCTAGGGTGCCGAGCAATAATAATATCTTGAAATTTTTCATCTGTTTAAATTTATCTGTAATGGTTAATAGGTGCCATTGTAGCCAACGTTACGCAGGGTAGGATAACCATCAGCTCCCATTCTCCAAATGGTAAAATTGAATCCTAGGGTCGTCTCAAAAAATGCTTGATTAGTTGATGATGCAATGGCGCCATCTAAGCCTGCCGCATCCTCTACAAAAGGTACATCCCTTATCGGAACCAATACCCCGGTTCCTACATAGTTTTTCCTGTTTGCGCCAGTCCCATTGGCTGCTGTTCCTGAAATCCTAAAGACATTATTGGCATTTGGTAATGTATTAGATCCTTCCAAAGAAGTGTTAACTACAAAACTATTGGCCGTGTATCCATTGTTTTGATAGGTACTAGAGATACCTGCTACAGGTAGGGTAGCGGTTGATTGGCTGGCCCTGAACGTTGCATTCTTTACAATGCAATTTTCAAGCTTGGTCTTGTTTGTGCCCGATATGCCCCCAATATTGCCGGTTGCAGGCGTTCCCATGGCCCTGATGGTAGCCGTTGCCTGACTTGCCCCTGCACCTTCAACAGCACAATTGGTGATAGAAGAACCAACACCTGCAATGCCACCCACGGAGAAGCCGCAGGTAATTGTTCCATCGAATAAACATTGGTCTATAGGTACGATTCCAGCATTTTGATCTGCACCGAAAATGCCACCAACACCATTAACGGTAGTTGAAACGGCGGTGGTTGTAGATATATTTATCGAAGACCTACAGTTTTTCACTATTCCTCCACCTACATTTGATCCTTCGGCCCTTCCCAATATACCTGCAATCCTGTTTTTCGAGGCATTGATTTCTATACTTCCCATTACCGTAGAAAAAGAAATTTCGGCAATGCCAGTACCAGCAGTCGTTAGCCTGCCTACAAGACCACCTACCATTCCGCAGGATGCCTTGATGTTTAGGTTTGCATGGATTTGGGTTACTTTGGCTGCGGCCGACATATCGCCCACAATACCACCCAAAAGGTCTCCAGTATTGGTAGAGTTGATATTGCCAGATATCTTGATATTCTGTATGGTTCCTCCGGTAAGTTTGCCCGCTAGGGTACCAAAAGAGTTACTGGTATTACAGTTCACATTTAGGAACTGTACATTTTTAAGGGTTCCAGTCAAGTTAGAGAAAAATCCTTCACTAACACCGGTTGAATTGATCACAAGGTTGTTGATCTTATGTCCATTGCCATCCAAAGAGCCTGAAAAGCTGCTGATTGGAATCCAGGTTTTTGACAAGTTGAGATCTGCAATGATTTTATAGTTTTTATCGGTTGCTTGGCCCATAGCTATCAGTCCATCTTCTGTGGAAATCAGGTATGGGTTGCTTACCGATCCATCTCCGCCATCGAATGCTGATCCCTCTTGTTTTGCGTAAACTTTTATCGTTCTGGTAATGGAAATGTTCCCTTTTTTAAGATTTAATATTACATCACCTGAAATGAAGCCAGAAATAGGGGTGAATGTTACCCTTTGTCCCGAAATAGGTACCGCCGTTAGATTGGTAGGACTTGATTTTACCTCAATAGTACCATCTGAAGGATTGAAGGCGAAATTACTGGTGGTGGCTACAGTGACGCCATAGATGTTTTCTGGAAAAGTAGTAGGAGCTGTCAACAATACATTACCAGTTTGCGTAGAGCCTGAATTGACATTTGCAGCAAAATTTGCAGCAAAGTTTTCCCCATTTACTGCAACCGAAGTCACGTCACAGTTTGTTACCGATCCGAAATTATTTGCAGTGATTCCAGCCACACGCTGCTTTCCGGTAACTGTTCCAGATGCTTTGATATGATCGATTGTACCTCTGTTGGTAACGGCTATTAAGGCAACATTGTTCTGTGCCGTAAAATTGGCATTAGCCAGTTCAAGGTCTTTTACTATGGCGGTTGTACCAAGTTCGTTGAACATGGCCCTGTTATCAGTGGTTGGGTTATTGATCGAAATGTCGGTAATTTTTTTGCCATTACCATCTAGAATGCCCAAAAATACCCCTGCAATAGTGCTGAAACTCGCTGCTGTGATGTCGTTGGCCAGCTTATAGTTACTGGTAAGGCTATAGCCTATTTTGTTAAGCCTTGCCAGGTCGGTAATCTCATAAGGACTGGAAGCGCTACCTTCACCATTCGAAAATGCGGTTACCCTTATGGTTTTAACTGCTTCTGGCACCTGAAGGAATTTTGCTTTCACCACCACATCTCCTGCAATAAATTCATCTGTGGCCACTAACTTTAAGCGTCTCTTGTCGGCATCGATGTTCTCAATGCTTGCTGTTAGTCCAGCTGGAACCGTTATTTCAAAAGTAGTAGACCTAGGATATATGGTAAATTCCCTAGAAACCTCTCCAACAGCATTGTAAATTGGTGTTTCGGCAAGATCAATCGTAATAGAAGTTACATTTGGTCGATCTACAAAAAATTGCGAGCTACATACGTTCGTTTTCCCATCTATCACCACCTTCACTATCAAATTGAACGTACCTTCGTTTTTTGGAGTGCCTTTTACGGGAATATCCACCGAAGTGCCGCTCAGCATCAATTTAGTTTCGTCAATGCGAATTCCGTTAACTTCCGCTGCGCTGATGGTGGCCTCTGCCTTTGGAGCATTGGCAAACACCATATGGAATTTGTTGGTCTCGTTAAGAACTAAGTTTTCTACCACATTTCCAACAAGCCTAGACTTTTCGTTATAGATTTGGAACCTGCCATCCGAAACGGAATAAAACCGGTCATTATCCTTTTTGCAGCCTCCTGTAAATAATAATAATAACAGGCATATGACTACAGGTAATTTTTTTATAAAAGTTATACTTTTCATAAAGTTTGTTTTTTATGGGTTATTGACGTACGTAACCTTTTTTGATCAATGTGTATTGGTCTCTCCATAAGGCATTGGCCCTTGATTGTGGAGCGGTTTCGTAGTGTGTAACGATCAGTTCATTTTCTTTGATGGAAGTAATCTCATATTCGATTACATTTGAAGTGCCTCTGTAAAAGAAGAAAAAAGCACCTCCCTTTAATTGTAGGTAGTGTTTTCCATTTCTGATCTCCATTTCCCAGTGTTGTGTCGCATCTTTTGGTGTATAGTTGATCAGTAAATCACCTCCATCGGCTGCAAAAATGCTTGCCGTTCCCCAATTGGCACTTAGCTCCTTTAACCTAAATTGTGTGATACCATCTATTGTGCCTCCATGGCAGTAGGAAGAACCATTGTTTTTATACAAACATTCCTTATTGTTCAGTTTGAAAATGAGTTCGTCGTCATAAACACCCTTGTCTTTTTTTGCCAGTCTGTTCCATGGTGTTGTAGATCCGTTGTTGATCAACTTCACGTGGCCATCTGTCAGCGAATCCAGTACCCATGTCTTTCCGTCGGCAGAATTTGGTCCGCCAGTTAAAAGTTCATAAACTGGATCAAGGTCTAGGTTGTCGTTTTTGAAGGATACCAATACAGACTTCTCTACGATTTTTATCCCATTAAATACCGAAAGTGTGACCTTGTATTCACCCTTGAATGGATATTTACCTAGCACAGTGTCTCCTACAGCTTCCACGCTATTGCCCAGGTTCCATTTCGCTTTTGCGGTATTTCCTATCTGTCCATTAATAAAGCGGTAAACGTTGGGGGTTGCCGTTTCCTGTATGATGATATTGATCTCGCTTTCAGGAATAGGATCTTCCAAGGTGATGTTTTTTTACAAGATGTAGCCGTCAAAAGAGCCAGCATCATAAAAATTAAATTCTTCATATCTTGTTTGATTTAATAGCCTTTGTTTTGGTTCAGTACATATTTGGTATTGATGATCTCTTCCTGCGGAATGGGGAATAGTCCTTCGGCATCTCTATTGAATTTGCTGATGAAGGGTTCTCCGCGGTTGATATCTATTCTGGCCTGGGCATAATCCAGTCCTCTTCTCATCAGATCCCAATATCTCTGTCCTTCCAGTGCCAGTTCCAGTTCTCTTTCTCTATAGATCACATCCAAGGTGACCGTAGGAGGGGTATAGGTAGTGGCATGGGCCCTTTTGGCCACTTTTTCAAAATAGCCTTGAGCTTTGCCAATACTTCCACCATGTAATAGCTGTAGTTCTGCTGCCATTAACAGTACATCGGAGAAACGGATGGAGATAAAATGGTTAGGGAAATTTAACCTGAAATCGCCTCTAGAACTTTGGTTGGCCTTTAAGGCAAGCCATTTTTTTGGAAAGATATCGGAGTTCTGATAACCTGGCGTAAAAGAAACCGAAAGATTTTTGGGCAATAGGAAAGTAGCATCCTTTCTTAGGTCATCATTAGGGAATGAATTGTAAAATTCTGCATCAATGGGTGCAAAAGACCAACCTGCAGCATACACAGATGCAGAGTTGGGGTCTCTCATTGACCAAAGCATTACGGCGAGATTTCCATTGGCCTCTTCCCTGTAGCTGAAATTTCCACTGTTGGCTTTTGAAGAATATTGGATCTCAAATACGGCCTCCCTGTTATTGTGGTTAAATGGAGCATCGTTTATAAAAACATCAGAAAATTTAGGTAATAAATCGTGCCCACTATTATTGATAAGCTCTTCAGAGATGGTCAAAATCTGTTGCGAGGACACATTTGGCATCGCACTTTTTTTATAATAGCCTGTATAGTATAGCCATACGCGCATTAAAAGTCCTCTTGCCGCATCAGAAGTGGCCCTTCCATATTCATCAGGCGTTAGGCTCCTGTACCTTGGCAAGGTGCTGATTGCTGCCAGTAGGTCATCGCCTATCTGTTTATACACTTCTTCTGGATTGACCTGCTTCTGGTTATATTCTGATGGGGCCAATACCTTTAATATCAATGGCACATGTCCATACAAACGAACCAAATCAAAGTAGTAATAGGCCCTAAGAAATTTTGCCTCTGCTGCATATCTCTCCCTCAGCTCAGGTTCATCGAAACTTGCCGCTGGAAGTTTTTCCAGTAAAATATTCGTCCTGTAAATGCCCGAATAGTATTTGTACCAAAAGGCTTTTGCCGTTAGGTCGTCTGTGCGTAGGGCACCCCTGTCAACTCGTTGCAATGCTGGCAGATCGGTAGCCGACGCACCGCCAGTAAAACATTTATCGCCCAACACTTCGCTGATCAGCTGAAATGGAGCATTTTGGTTCTGTGGAGCATCCCATAAAAGCACATTGTAAGCTGCTGCAAGGCCTTGTAGACAGTCTTTTTGGTCTCTATAGAAATTAGATTCGGTATCAGAGGTGATAGGGTCAAGGTCTATTTTTTTATTGCAAGATCCCAAACCGATCGCCATAACGATCATGAATAACTTTGTATATTGATGTTTCATAACTGATTGTTCATTAAGTGATGTTAAAATCCTACCGTTGCACCCAACATAAAGGTTCTAGGTTGAGGGTACACGCCTTTGTCTATACCCAGGCCAAGTGCTCCACCCGATACTTCGGGGTCGAAACCTGTGTATTTGGTCAGCACAAATAGGTTACTGCCAGTAGCATATATCCTAATTTTGTCAAGCTTAGCAACCTTTAAGTTTCTAAAGGTGTAACCAATAGATGCGTTTCTTAACCTGAGGTAGCTTCCGTTTTCCAAAAAGAAGGTTGATGGGTTGGAGAAGTTTCCATTCAGGTCACCTGCGGCCAACCTCGGAAAGCTATTTGTGGTTCCCTCTCCGTGCCAACGGTTCATAACTTCTACAGGGAAATTGGCTGTTGGCAGGTCCCATCGGTGGAGGCTATTGAATATTTGGTTACCCGCCAAACCGCTAAAGAATACATTTACATCAAAATCCTTATAGCGAGCAGTAAAATTCATCCCGTAGTTGTATTTTGGATGTGGGGATCCTACCATTGACCTGTCGCGGCTATCAATGATGCCGTCGCCGTTCAGGTCTTTATATCTGATATCGCCAGGTACGGCATTAGGTTGAATCAGATTACCATTAGGACCTCTGTAACTGTTGATTTGTGCTTGGTTCTGGAAAATTCCATCCATGGTGTACAACCAGAAATAGCCTATCGGAAAACCTGCCTCCATTCTTGAGATGTCGCCCATCTGGTTATTGGCATTACCGCCAGTGATGTAACCATTAGTATTCCCAACATGAGTAACCTGGTTATGGTTGTAGGCTCCGTTTATGCTTGCTTCGATATAAAGTTTTCCAAAATCCTTCTGGTACCCAAGGGTGAGCTCAATCCCCTTGTTCAGTACATTTCCGGCATTGCCAAAGGGAGCAGCATTTCCAACATATGACGGAATTGGCACCCTTAGCAATAGATCTTTGGTCGCTTTTCTGTAGATATCAAAAGTCAGTCTAAAATTCTTGAAGAATTCGGCGTCGATACCGATGTTCATTTGTTCAGACGTTTCCCACTTTAAGTCGGGGTTGGACACGCCGCTTGGCGAAGCACCAATTTGTTGCGCATCAGATCCAAAATAATAGTTTCTGGCGTACGTACTGATCGTCGATACAAAAGCGTAGTCACCGATTTGATCATTTCCTGTCCTGCCCCAGCTCGCCCTAAGTTTTAACGAACGGATGGGGGTGAAATTTTGCATGAAGTTTTCGTTATGTACGTTCCATCCGGCGGAAATTGATGGGAAAAAGCCAAACTTATTGTTCTTGCCGAACCTGAAAGAACCATCGGCCCTATAGGTGGCTGTCATCATGTACCTGTTATTGTAATCATAGGTGACACGTCCAAAGTAGGAAACAAGACCGCTATGCCATGCACCACCAGATGCACTTGCACTAGTATTATCCTTTGCAAGGTCTAAATAGGCATAGTTTGGATCATCATATAGTAGTCCGTTTTTAGAAGCAGATACGTTTGTGCCTCGCCCAGTGTTTACCGTGTTACCAACCATTGCCGAGAAAGAATGAACAGCTAGTTTTTTGGTATAAGTCAGGATGTTCTCTAGATTAAGGTCCCTGCTTTCCGACATTGATTTACTGGTTCCAGTAGCTATTGTCCTATTGGTAGAGTTGAGGTAATAAATAGGAGTATATCCCCTGGACTCGTTATATTGTATGGCAAGCCCTAAACTGGTTCTGAATTTCAGGTCCTTGAAAATTTGAAGTTCTCCAAATACATCAGCATTTATCCTGGTATAGCCCGAAGAACCATTGGAGTAATATACCCTTGCAATAGGGTTAACAATTTCTTGGGAAACGTAACGAGAAATGGCAAATGTTCCGTCGTCGTTCATTACTGGCGTTACAGGGTCCATATTAATGGCACTTAGTATTGGTCCTGAATTACCGCTGTTTGTGGCTATTGCCGCACGTCGCACATTGGTTATTCCCAAGTTTACACCAGTGTTCAATAACCCGTCGATAACGTTCTGTTTGGTATTGACACGACCAGTATACCTGTCGAAATCCGATTTCCCTTTTGCTAAAGTACCCGATTGGGAGAAATAGGAAAAAGAAGTGCTGTAAGTAGACTTTTCCGAGCCCCCTGAAATCGAAGCCTGATGGTTTTGTATGGGTGCATTTTGGTAAGAAACCTCTCTTTGCCAATCGGTTCCTGTACCCATTTTTTGGATTTCTATTTCTGAAAATGGTAACTGCAGGTTTGAGTTGAAATGTAGTTCATTCTGGATCCTAGCGTATTGTGTTGCATCTAGCACATCGATATATTTCCTGATGTTCTGGATCCCTCGGTAGTATTCATAATCAAGTTTTGTTTTGCCCGCCTTACCTGATTTGGTGGTAACAATTACTACACCATTTGCTCCACGTGCACCGTAGATCGCTGCGGAGGCTGCATCTTTCAGTACTTCCATGGTCTCAATGTCGCGAGGGTTGATGGCCTCTAAATCGCCTCTTGGGAATCCGTCCACAATAAATAGGGGGTCGTTTGAACCATTGGTACCTGCACCCCTAATTCGTATACTAACCCCTGAGCCCGGCTGACCGCTGTTCATCATTACGGTAACGCCGGCTGATTTTCCCTGTAATGCTTGGTCTGCTCGCATAAGACCTGGAACTTCAAGGTCCTTTGTGGTTATGGAGGAGATGGCTCCAGTGACCAAGCTTTTTTTCTGAACGCCATATCCAACCACTACCACACCTCCCAAGGTTTGCACGTCTTTAGTCAGTAATATGTCCAATTCCGTTTCACCTTTTAGTGTGATTTCTTTTGTCTTCATTCCTATGGCAGAAAATATCAGGACGGATGAAGATTTTGGCACCCTGATATTGAATTTTCCGTCAGCATCGGTAACCGCGCCACCGTTTGCGCCCTTAATGGTAACGCCTACACCGGGAATGGGGGAGTTGTCCTCGATGTCTTTTACAACCCCTTTGATAGTTACCGTTTCCTGGGCAGTACTTGATAAGCTAATGCACAGGAAGCAGACCACCAGATAGAGATAAGAAAATGGTGTAATTTTTATGTTCATAACGTGTTTGGTTTATTGTTGGTTTCTTTTTCTAATGGATGTTTAGCCCCAGAGCTTTGATGTAGCCCTCATTGGGCGAACAGTTTTTTTGCTTGATGTTTTCAAGGTACTGCTCCAGTATTTTCCTGATTTCAGTTCTGTCGATCTTGATTTCCCTGATCTCCTTGAAGGAGCCCCTGCTGGCCTCTGCATAATCTATTAGCGTTTGGTAATTGGGTGGGAGGGGAATAGAGATGATGTTTTTAGGACTGTCGAGTTTTTTGTACGGCCAAAAGTGCCAACCGATATTTTCCTTTTCCAACAGTTCACGAAATTCCTGTATCCATTCATCGGTGTTTTCTCCGGTTTCGCCTATGTAGATGGGAACATTATATTTTTCCCTGAATTCTATAAAACGTTTAATGGAGCCATAGTTGGGCAGGTCGCCGTATTTATGAAAGGTGTAAACAGCCTTTTTATCAAAAGGCGCTGAGAAAATGTTGAAGTTCGTATTCCATTGCGCTCCTCCATAAAAAATGAGATGGTTTTGATCAACGCTCCTGATTGCTTTAGTGAGCTCCCTATATAATGGCTCAATCAATGGATTAAGTGTTTTTGAATCGAAATAATGCGCAACAGGTTCATTTAGAAGGTCATAACCAATAATGATTGATTCATTTGCATATCGTTTGGCAATTTTTGTCCATAAGTCAGTGGCCAGCTTCTGGTTTTCTTTGTTTTCGAAAAGGAAAGGGTAGCCAAAACTATCATCAATGTTATCTCCGGTCTGTCCGCCAGGTGCGCAGTGCATGTCCAGGATTACATAAAGCCCTTCATCTTTACACCAAGATATCACCTTGTCCAGTAATTTAAATCCTCTGGAACCGTCATTTCTGCCCATATAGTCTTCATTGGTAAACAGTTTGTAATTGAACGGTACCCGAACCGAGTTGACTCCGGTTTTTTTGAGGAATTTGATATCTTCCTGCGTCACATAATTTTCAAGGAAGGTTTCCCAAAATTTGGCGGTCTCGCTTGGTCCAATGAGTTGGGCTAGCATATCATGTATTTGGCTTGGGGAATTGGTTTTCTTGAATTTAAACATGTAGCCCTCAGGTACTAACCAGTTGCCTAGATTGGTACCTTTGATTAAAAATGGGTTGCCGTTAAGGTCTATGATTTCTTTTCCCTTCACCCCAAAGAATTTTTCTTTGGCCTGAGCCAAGGTAATCGTAAAAGTAAGTAGTATAAAAAGTAGCTTCTTCATCTTATGTTATTGGTTTTTTTTGGCGAGTTCGTCGTAATAGGCTTTCAATATGTGGAAGGCTTTTTTCTTTCTGCCCTTCTGGTCAAAAAGGCCCTTGTTGTTCCATCCTTCTTGGTATACAGGGTTGTTGCGTCGTGGGGATCTAAAGTCGGCCAAGAGCCATGGAGATATACCCACAAAATTGGATGGCATTCTTTTTAGCATGGCAACCTGTTCCACATAGTACCATTCCTGAAACTCTTCGCTCCAGAGTTGGCGTGCATCAGCATGGTAACCACCAACGGCTTCAGCGCCTGTTTCGCTGATAAAGAGCGGTTTCTTATAGTGGGTCCCCCAATTTGCCGTTCTGCAACTTTCAGGTGTTCCACCATACCATCCCAGATATTGGTTAAAAGATACCACATCCACATATGCGCCCAGTGGGTCATCAATCCATCTCATGTTTTCTTCCGAATGATAGTTAACCTCCAGGGCAGCCGAAACCAGTCGAGTAGGGTCCTGTTTACGAGCCTCCTCTAACAGGTTTTTCATGAAATTTGTCCTTGTTTCGCTTACAGGCGTCTCATTGCCAACCGACCAGATGATGATACTCGCCCTGTTCTTGTCCCTGTCTATCATCTCATCAAGCTGGGTCTTTGCCTTTTCAAATACTTCCTGGCTTTTAAAATCGATGGTCCAGTAAACAGGGATTTCCGACCATACTAGCAGCCCAAGGGAATCTGCAAGACGTGTCATTTTCTCATCATGAGGATAGTGGGCCAACCGTACCATATTACATCCAAGTTCTCTGGCCCAGCCCAAAAGCTTTTCAGCATCTTTTTGTGTATTGGCACGCCTTGCTTCCTCCGGAATTTCTGAATGGATGCTGATTCCTCTAAGAAAAATAGGCTTGTTGTTCAATAGGATTTTTTCTCCCTGTACCTCAATATGTCTAAATCCAATTTTTTCGCCCACCTTATCGTTGGTGGTACTGATATTCACTTGGTATAATTTAGGATTTTCCATGCTCCAGAGCGTAAGCTTTGATGCATTGATCTTTATGTCAGCCCTGCCATTTGCGTTGACCGTGAAATTTTGGCTGATCTTTAGTTCTGGAATATCTACGGTCACCTGCTGGTTCTTGGTCGCATTTTTGACATCAACCCAGCCATTAATCAACTTGGTACCTTGGTTAGGTTTTGCAAGCTGGATAAAATAATTGCTGATGAACTGATCGGGAACCTCTACCAAATTAACGTCCCTGATAATGCCACCATAGTTCCACCAATCGGTATTTAGGGTAGGTATTTCATTGGCATATCTTCTATTGTCTACCTTTATCACCAAAAAGTTGCCTTTTTCCTTTAACAGCTCCTGAGGAATTTCAAAATTGAATGGGCTAAAAGCGCCTTTGTGCATTCCCAGTTTCTTTCCGTTGAGGTATACATCTGCTCGATAGCTTACGGCTCCAAAATAGATGTACAGTTTGTTGTTGCGATTGGCTTTTTGGTAGTCGAAATTTCTTTTGTACCAAACAGATCCTTCGTAGTATAGGAACTTGTCGGCCTGTGAGTTCCAATCACCTGGGACGTTTAGGGTGTACTTGTCATTATAGCCATGTTCCTTTCGGTCTAGTGAGTTAGAAGGTACATCAGTGTTCCAATAAGCTTCCGGATCATTTTCTGCTCGTTCTTTATATCGGTAATCGTAAAAGCCGGTTTCGTAGATGTCTATAATATATTGCCATTTGCCATTAAGGCTGGTAGTCTTTCTACCAGGGATGTTCGTGAGCAGGTCGGCACTGCTGGCCGAAAACTGCATCAACACTAACGCAGATAGTAGCCACCATCTGAAGTGTAGTTTTTGCTCCGTCAAAGTTCTTCGCATTGAAAAGTTTATACTTGGTTAATTGAATAGTGGGACGAATATATTCAAATTACAAGCAGAAAAACAAATGAAAAATTTCATAACTTTCTGATTATCAGTTTTTTAAATTAAAAATAATACGCATTATTACCACAAGGGTTTTGCCGCTTAAGTATTGATTTTCAATGCCTAACTGAAAAAAATAGAAGTCGAGAAAATAGATTTTAACACGCCTGATAATTTTGGCGTTTTTTTGATATTTTTTTTAGGTAAGTACCAGTTTGTTCCAGCCATCTTCTCCTGCACCCTTAAATTCCTTCTTCCGTTCAAGCATGATTGTCCTGATCTTGTTGAGATTTGCCCAGCACGTCGCCTGTCTAACATCCAGTGTTTCGGCAAGTTTATAAGAGGATATTTTACCCTTTGTGGCATAGATGATATACACCATATAGAAAGCTTTATTCAAAGGAATTCGGCTATTTTGGAAGATGGTTCCGTTGATGACAGATTCTTCATAATCGCAGGCAGCGCATCTTTTGCTGTAAGGGCCATGTCCAGTGTAAAACTCGGTGTGGCCACATTTTTTGCACTCAAAACCCTTCTTCTGCTTAAGTTCGCTCAAAAACCGGTAACAGGTATCGTTGTCGGGATAGATCTTGATAAACTCGTCATAGCTCAATATCTTCGACATTACTCTGGCTTCGGTCACTTCACTTATATTTTTCTTAAGGATTGTATTGTCGATGGACAACAGTTCGTTCATTTTTCTGATTTCTTCGGCTTGTTCCAACAGTTCCTGGTTCTGTGCTTCAATGATTTCCGACTTTTCCAAAACCTCCCTAGTCCTTAGTACAACTTTCTCTTCAAGCTCGCTATTGAGCTTGTCCTTTAGTGCCTGTTTGGATTCTAGTTCCTTGATGATTCTTCGCTGCGCTTTTTCTTTCTTTTTCTTCAATAGCCGAATATTATCGCCTATGGCAAAAGTTACAAATAGCATCTCCATGATCAGACAGAAACTTAGGCTATAAAAATTAAGTGGTCCAAAGGGCATTTTGCCCACATTCAATACTTTGATGATCCGTATCAAAATACCCAATAGGATAAATGAATATCCCGCAACAAAAAATCTTGCAGGATAATAGCCCTTGCGCAAAATATATATGCCCGAAAACAATGCTAACAGAACGGGAATTACTTCTATAAATTTATAGACGAACCAATGATTGTTTACAAAAAGGCACAACAGGAAAAATGCTGTTCTAAGCACCAGATATCCCAGAATGATTTTGTCCAGAAATGGTACCTTATGTTTTAGATGTAGAAATTCCCTAGCAAATAGCATACTGAAGGTAACCGCTAGGTAAAGTGCTACGCCATAGGCAATCTCATTCCAGCCGGGATAACTGGGCCACAGATACTGGAAACCGGTACCGTTTGAGCTGATTTCATACAATCCTATACTTAGGTTGTAAAGTACGTAATAGAGGTATTGTTTTTGTCTGACCGCAAAAAACATGACGAGATTGTACAGACAGAATACCAATATCATTCCATATAACAGACCTAGTAGCATGTATTCCCTAAGCCCGTATTGAATAAACCAGTTTGTTTTTTTCAGCACGATCATTACAGCAGCAGGTTGCTCTGTATGGATGGCTATATAATAAGTTTGTACACCACTGTATTTTCGGGGAATATTAAAAGTGAAATTTTTGTGGTGGACCTGTCGTTTCTTGAAATCAAGTTGGGCACCAAATTCAAACCTCTGAAAATTCCCCGTTTTGCCTTGTTGATAAATTTTTATATCATCAATCGTTTGGTCGTAAAATTCCAAAAGGAAGGCACCGGTATCACTGGTCTCCTGTAATTTTATTCTGTACCAATAGGTAGATTTGCTATTGGTGGTTTTCGGGATAAATGTTCTGCTACTGGCAAATGCCACATGGCGTGTTGAGGAAGATACTTCATCTATCCCTAATGTTCCTGTGCGGTCTTCAAATACATCTATTTCTTTGTAAGAAAAGATGTGTTGCTTAACGGATTTATCTATTTTCACTAATTCCTGAGCCGTGGAAACATGAGGCAGAAGTAGCACAGACATATACAGCAATAGTATGGCAAATATGGGTTTCAAGATGTACAGGTTAGGTTTGTTGGTTTGGGGAGCTAAAAATAAATAAATAATAACAAAGGGAGACATTCTACGATTAGATCATTTGCTTTAATTTAAAAATGGGAGAATGGTATCAGATCATCTCTCGTCACTATAGGTTACCCCCTAGTGTTTTTGTAACATTTAGGATTTCCTGTATGTTATAGAATAAGTTTTACTGATTAATGTGGAGATTTCGGACTAGAGGACTATATTATTTCGCAGATTAGAGTCAATCGATTTCGTCATAATATGACCAGCTCAATTTGTTCGATAGGAGTATGTTTAAAATATTTGGAAATTATTCCGCTGCAGAATTAACTTATTAAGGCCTCCGAAATCTCCAAATCATACTGTCGAATGGTATTTATGAACGCTCAATCAATGGTAATGCCACTATTTCAGAAATCATCAGGTGTTTGGAATTAAGTCTAAGTATTAATATACGTAGGGCATATCGGCGCTGGACTGAAATCTCAAGAAGAGATTCCATGACAAGTACAAAATTCTTAGACCGTATGCGTGAAGCAATTAATATCCGTCTAAAAGATGAGTACGATCTGAAACAACAGAGGGGTCATTCTATGAATAAATAAGTACTTCTTTAGCCCTGAAGGAAAAAATAAAGGGGCTATTTACACTCTATCTGAATCAAAATCCCCTCCTCGATAGTGTTTAGAGTAAGAATGTTTACCTAAGAGGAACAATGCATTTGTTCGATAAGCTTTAGCTCTGTAGTCATCTGGATTTATAGCCATAGCTTCTTCATAATATCTTATAGCATTCTCATAAAGATCTAAATGGAGATAGACATTTCCTATGTTTAAAAGAATATCATAGTCGTCATGAAAGTCACTTAATACTTTGGTAAAGTAAGCTAAAGCGCTACTATGATCGCCAATCATATTCATGCAACTTCCGATATTAAATGAAAATATAGAGGTCATAGCGCCGTAATCATTATCAAGTGATTGGAATATTTTTAAAGCATCTTTATAATTTCCGTCCCTGTAAGCAACCAAGCCATGTAGATGACGGCTAACAATCGACTTTGTTCCTAATTGTTTTAGACTTCGTTTTACAGTACTCAGGTCTCTATTTCGATATTCGCTGATTGCCCTTAACTCTTTAATTTTTATGCTGTTAGTGTGTGTGATAATATTATCGTTTAACAATCCTAAGATTATATCGTGAGAACCACTTTTTTTGAAATGATTGACAGAATCAATTAAGTGTATCTCAAGATTTGATAAATCATTCTCTTCTATATTGTACTGCATATCAATTTCATAACCTTTTGGCTCGATTTCATTTGCAAGAATTATTTTATAGTTTTTGCGTAAGTCATTAATGATTTTGTCAATTGTCGCCTGGTCAAATTGAATGGCAAGTTTTAATAGCTCGTTTTGAACTAGGCGACTAATTTTGAGAAATAAAATCTTTGACCGTCCTTCTAAAGCAACAATCCAACGATAAAATAATCCCTTGTTTGTTATAAGCGCGTAAGCCTCTTCCCAAAGATTTGGAGAAAGGATCGTATGGAGGCGAAGTAAACTAGTCAGATATTGAATAAGTCGTTTTCGTTTTTCGAGCTTTTCAAGTGAAGATCTAACAAAAAAGCATTCAGGAGGTATGGTTGTCAGAGCATCTTTAGCACTAAATTTTTCACTTAGGATTGTTGAAAATAATCTATTCTCTACAAAAATTAAATGATCTGTTGATTGTAAAATAACATCTTCAGCTAGAGTTGCTAACTCACTTCTATACTCTACAGAAAAGGTTACATCCATGATTTCAAGCATCATGGACAATAAATTCTGTTTTTCATAAGCGCTATTTACTGCTAGTCGAAGTTTATTTTGGCTGGAAGACTTAAATATAGAAATTTCGGGATTTAAGGCTTTCAGTTGGCTAAAGATAATTTGGTTAAAATCGTCATAACGGTCCTCAAATCCGTTATATATCAATTTCATTCCTTTATCGTCGAAACTAATAGCGTGATTTAGATTTTCAAATATGTAATATTGAATTTCCTGCATAATTACCTATTTTCAACGTTCAACAACCTAGAGAGCTCGGCATAACGCAATTTTTGCCATCTATTGAAAGTCGTAGTATGTTTTTTATCAAATATCAATTTCTCGACGTTACTTTTTACGATTTTGCCATTAATGTGAATTTCAATAAACTGATCCTTAGAGCGATCTGTACCGCTCTGTAAGATTAAGTCGTCAATTTCTAAGTCACTAATGGATGGCTTAATAGAGGAGCTTACTTTGACGGTCGCAAGTAGTCCTTTATCATCCCATGAAGACATTGCACCAGTTGGAAGAGGATCACCAAAAGCCCACTTGTTCTTTGTCTGTTTATAAATGTAGTCAAAAGAATTCTCTATCATCAACGAGGTTCTTTCACTTATGAATGAGGTTTTTAGTAATACAGACACTTTTCCGTAATTACTAAGTCCTGTCTCATTCGTTGTTAACGCTCCATAAACAAAATCGTTTTCAGAACCGTAAAGAATAGAGTCGGCTGTGGTTCTGTCAACGTCGTTTTTAAAAACTGCTTTCAAACGTAAATTGTCAATGATTTGCCGACGATAACCGACATATTCTGCTGAATTCGTAAGCAGCCATTTCCATATAAAGTCCAGGTTCGTATTAAGGATAGCCATGCCCTTATTTGAAACGTAGTTTTTTACATACTCGACTTCTTTTCCCAAACCAATTGTTTCCAATTGAGCCTTTGTATTCTCGAAATTGAAAAATAATGTGTTCCGTTCTTTCTCCATCGAGACCCTTCTAACATTTACGGGACGGTCGTTCATTTTGCCACAATTGTCACATTGTGGATTTGTTATTTCATTTATTTCTCCGCAGATTTCACAAAGGTCTTGGTATATCATCTCATTAGTAAATCTAATAAATAAAAGCCTTAATATACTTAATGTTGATGAACAAGTATTAACAATGCTTAAGTTTTAAACAGCCATAAAATTGAATGCTAATGCCAGAATCATATTTGTCAATAGGGAGGGGATAATTTTATGCAATAAATGTATTTAAATGCAGCTACTTGAGATATTTCTTAAAGCATAAATTTTCTCTTTGATTGATGTTGTCACCAACCAATATCTACCTTTTAACAACAAAAAATCCCCATCATTTGATGAGGATTTTTCTGTGGAGCTGAAGGGAGTCGAACCCTTGTCCAGTTGTGTGATAAATTATGCTTTCTACGTGCTTATTTTCCAATCGGTTTTAGAGATGCGTCGGGCTGGAAACCGACCTTGACAACATCCTTAGATACTTTATTTCGCGATTGCATCGTACCTCTACAAAAGCTAGCATGGTTATTTCGATGCCTCTGATGCTAACCTAACTATGCGGCAGTTAGCGAGACAAAAGCTTTCTTAATTCTAAATTAAGCAGCTAAGGCGTAGTTATTTTCGCCAATTATTGTTTTGAACGTTCTCTTTAAAGTGCTCACCGTACAACGCACTGCATGCTTACATATTCAGCGCCACCCTGTCAAATCCAGGAACAGCCCCTTTTTAGTGGTTAGTAGCTAGTGGTTAGTATTTAGTAATCACCGCTACTAGGCTACAAATGTACAAATAAAATGTGAAAATAGGAGCTAGGAATTAGTAACTAGGGATTAGGAGGTAGTATTAGTAGTTAGGAACTAGGGGTTAGCCATTAGGTAATAGTGCTTTTTAACTGACTCCTGATTCCTAACTCCTAGTTCCTTTTAATCACTAGCCACTATTTATCCCAACTTTCTCCCCGTATTAATCACATTCACTCCATTGAAACGAGTGGTTGGACTGCCATGGGAAACTGCGCTGGATTGGCTAGGTTGACCCTTGCCGTCAGAGAAAGTACCTCCCAAACGGTAGTCGCTTTGATCACAGCGCTGTACGCAGGAGTTCCAAAACTCTTGGGTATTGGCTTGGTAGGCCGCATCTTTAAACATGCCTACAATTTTTCCTTCCTTAATTTCATAGGCCAATTGCGCACTAAACTGGAAATTGTAGCGCTGTTGATCAATAGAGTAGGAGTTTCTACCGAACATATAAATGCCTTTCTCTACATTTTTTACCATGTCGGCAGCCGATAATGGTGCTTTACCTGCTTGTAAAGATACATTTGGCATTCTTTGGAATTGGATGCTGTCCCAGCTATCCGCATAACAGCAACCTTGCGATTCCTTTAAGCCTAAAATATGCGCCTGATCTCTGATAGTTTGGTAGTTCACCAAAATACCATCTTTAATAATATCCCACTGGCCACATTTCACGCCTTCATCATCATAACCTACGGCACCTAATGAGCCTGTTTCTAATTTATCGGCTACAATATTTACTTCCTTGCTACCGAAGTTAAATTTTTTACTTTCCCATTTATCCAAGGTAAGGAAACTGGTCCCAGCAAAGTTTGCCTCGTAACCCAATACGCGGTCTAGTTCGGTGGGATGTCCTACCGATTCGTGAATGGTAAGGAACAAGTGCGAAGGATCTAATACCAAATCATATTTACCAGGGGCAATAGGCTTGGCTTTTAGTTTTTCATCTACGTGTACTGCTGCTTCTCTCACATCTTCCAGCATGTCGTAACGTTTTTTGTACAACGTTACTGGACCGCCTTTGATTTTTTCGCTATCTAGCGGTTGCATGTACTCAAAACCCATTCCCATTGGGGCGCTTAAGGCATTACGGGTTTCAAACTTTCCAGCTGCGGCATCTATTTTGGTAAGGGTAAAGGTAGGCCAAATACGGTGGATATCTTGATCAATGTAAGAGCCATCTGTAGAAGCAAAATACTTTTGTTCGTTCACCATAAACAGGTTACTATTGATGTATTTTGCACCTCCCTTAAGGGCTTCATTGTTCACATTAAGCAGTAAATCTACTTTGTCGGCAATAGGTACTTCAAAAGCATTGGTTTGGATAGGGGTTTTCCATGATACCTGGCCATAACCTTTTTGTGGTGCTAGTTGTACAGGCTCGTCCATCAGTTTTGCATTGCCCTTAGCAATAGCTGCTGCCATTTTAGCGGCTTTGGCAATGCTATCATTATCCAAATTATTGGTCGCGGCAAAACCCCATGCACCATTGGCCAATACCCTAATACCTAAACCGTACGATTCGGTATTGGCAATATTGTCTACCCTTTTTTCACGAGTGGCAATCACTTGGTTAAGGTAACGTCCAATGCGTACATCGGCATAGCTGGCACCATTTGCCTTGGCAGCGTTTAAGGCCACATCAGCCAATCGTTTTTTGAGGACTACATCAACAGGGGTGAGGGCTTCCTCTACTGAAATCATTCGACCAAACACAGGTACGCTAGCGGCCATAGAAGCACCAGCACTAATGCCAGTAAGGTATAAAAAGTCTCTTCTTTTCAAGATTTGTGATTTTTTGCTGATAAATAATAGAAACCGTCATTTCGAACGAAAAAAGTGGAGCGCATGGTAAGTCAGTGCCATTAAGCCTAGCAAAAAGTTAACTATATGCTAGATTTCTCCTCCTAACGTCGTCGAAATGACGGATAGCTATAAAGTATTAAATCGCGTCAGATAATGATGAGAAAGTAAAGTCTCTAATCTTCATTGGTGGAATCAATCCACTACCTGTACGTACAGGTTTACCCAAAGCTTCTACGTTGTTCAGCATAATTACCGGACTCTCGTTGAACCTAAAATTTTTGATTGGAAACTTGATTTCGCCATTTTCAATGTAGAAAGTACCATCGCGAGTAAGACCAGTAAGTAATAAAGTTTGAGGGTCAACCATACGGATATACCAGAAACGGGTTACCAAAATGCCTTTTTCAGTGCCCTTAATCAGGTCTTCTAACGATTGGTTTCCACCTTCCATTACCAAACTACGGCTAAAAGGAAGTGGTTGTACATTCTTTTGAGAAGCCCAGTATCTTGAATAAGACAGGTTTTTTACGACACCATTTTGCACCCATTGCGTTCTGGTGACAGGCAAGCCATCGCCGCTCCAAGTAGAACCTGGTACTTCGGGATTAAGTGGGTCCGAATAGATGTTTACGTTTTCAGAAAACAATTGTTCGCCCAAGCGTGTACCACCACCTTTTTTACTCATAAAGCTACGGCCTTCGTCGGCACTACGGGCATCAAAACCTCTGAACATGTTACCCAGCATGTCGCTAGCTGCTAAAGGCTCTAAAATTACGGTGTATTTTCCTGGTTCGATGGCTTTGGCACCTGCAGAACCATTGGCCTTGCTAGCAGAAATTTTGCTGAGTGCAAGGGTGTCCATTTTGCTCAAGTTGTTAAAGTCTTGTTCAACATATCCAGAGCCAGTACCTTGCTTGTTACGAATGGTAACAGAAAAGGAAACGTTGGTGCTTTTGTTGTAGGCGAACAAACCTTTTGAATTCATAATGGAATTGAAGCGGGTACTGTTTTCCAAGAACCCGGCTGCTTCTAAGCCTCCAGCTTTGGATACGCTAAGGCTTTTGGCTACCATTTCGGCCCTGGTTTCTGGGGTCATGGCAGCAGTATTAGCATTATAGGTTAATGACTCCGCAAAGGTTTGTGGTCCTAAAGGAGGCATATACTCCGGGTTTTCGGGAGCAAGCATGGCCAATTCTTCGGCTCTTTTCACTACTTTTTGCAGAGAGGCATCGTCAAACTCATTGATGGTTGCAGTACCTGTTTTTTTACCAAAAGTGGCACTTACGCCTAAACTCATTACATCTATTTGCCCTGCGGTTGAAACGGCATTTCTGGCATAGCGGATATTACCGCCATCAGAGCCATTTAAACTTACTTCACAAGCATCGGCCTTAGCATAGCTAAGTACCTTTTTTAAAATTGCTTGGGCTTCTTCTTTACTTAATATGGCCATATTATATTTTTCTTGCTGTATTAATTACGTTAACTCCATTAAAACGGGTGGTGGCACTACCATGTGAAACGGCACTGCTTTGCGAAGGCTGTCCTTTACCATCGTTGAAAGAACCACCTAAACGATAGTCGCTTTCATCGCAGATATCGGTACACGAATTCCAAAACTCTTGGGTATTGGCTTGGTATGCTACATCGTTAAGCATACCAACAATTTTTCCATTTTTGATTTCGTAGAAAATTTGTCCGCCAAATTGGAAATTGTAGCGTTGTTGGTCAATAGAGAAACTACCATCACCAATAATGTAAATACCTTTCTCCACGTTTTTGATCATGTCGTCAACGCTTAGTTTTTCTTTACCTGCTTGTAGGGATACGTTTGGCATTCTTTGGAACTGCACATCATCCCAACCTTGTGCATAACAGCAACCTTGTGATTCGTTTAGTCCAATAATATGTGCTTGATCTCTGATCGCCTGATAATTGACCAATACACCATCTTTGATTAAATCCCATTTTTTACATTTTACCCCTTCATCATCATAACCTACAGCACCTAAAGAACCTACCTGCGTTTTATCGGCAAATAAATTCACTTTGTTACTGCCAAATTTGAAGTTTTTAGATTGCCATTTGTCCAAGGTAAGGAAACTGGTTCCTGCATAGTTGGCTTCGTAGCCTAATACACGGTCAAGCTCGGTAGGGTGGCCTACAGATTCGTGTATGGTTAACCATAAATGGGATGGATCTAATACCAAATCATATTTTCCAGGTTCTACCGATTTGGCGGTTACTTTTTCAGAAGCTACTTTCGCCGCCGATTTTACGTCTTCCAACATATCGTAACGACCTTTGTAGCGAGTCACGATGCCTGCAACTTTATCCTCTGGACGAGCATTCATGTACTCGTAACCCATGCCCATTGGCGAGCTTAAAGAATTACGGGTTTTGAACTGACCAGAAGCCCTGTCAATACGGGTAACGTTAAAGGTTGGATAAATACGGTGCACATCCTGGTCAATGTAAGAACCGTCAGTAGAGGCGAAATACTTTTGCTCGTTTACCGCAAAAATGGCCGAATTGACAAAGCTAGCACCATTTTGCATGGCTATGTCGTTCACGTTCAATAGTAAGTCTACCTTTTCTTTTACGGGAACTTCAAATGCATTAATTTCGATAGGTGTTTTCCAGCTCACTTCGCCATAACCTTTTTGAGGAGCTAGCTGTACTGGTTCGCCTTGTATTTTAGCATTGGCTTTAGCTACAGCAACTGCTTGTTCCGCAGCTTTGGCAATACCGTCTTTAGTGACTTTGTTCGTAGCCGCAAATCCCCAACATCCATTTACAATTACACGGATACCTACACCGTATGATTCGGTGTTGGCCACACCTTGTACTCTTTTTTCACGAGTGGCTACAAATTGGTTCAAATACCTGCCAATACGAACATCGGCATAGGAAGCCCCTTTTGATTTGGCCGCATTTAGCGCCACATCAGCCAGCTCTTTTTTAATTTTTGGATCTACTCGGACCAGTGCCTGCTCAGGGTCTATCGGCATCGCATAAGCGGATAGATCGGGGAGTACTAAGGCACCCATTCCCATTCCGGATAGATAAAGGAAATCTTTTCTTTTCAAAGTGGTTCGGTTTAGGTGATTAATAAACCAAATTAATCAAATGGATAAACACTTGCCCTATACAAAGTATAACATTTTAGTTTCAAAGCTAATTTTGGCGATGAAGTCGGTTTTCGAACCACAAAAAACCAGTAGCCAATAAAAAAGCAATGAAAAACCACCACTTAGAAATTGTTTTTTTAAGGATGAATGTTGTTTCGGACAAGTTTTTCGACGGAGGGTGTGATAGGGAATAGGTCTTATTCTGCGCTATACGTTGATGAGCACGAAGCCCTTGCCAGTTTTCTTCTCCAAAAATATAAAAGTGTTGATTTTGGCCATCGATATTCAACTGATGCCAGCCCGATTGGAGTGGCCAGTAAACAAACTGCCAGTAATTATTAAACAACATATTTTGTTTACTACTCAAGTTTTGTTGTTCGTTAATGATTGATGGAATAGTGGAACCAGAACTGGCCAAACTAAAGTTAATTTTGCTCATGGCCGTTGCAACAGTATTTGTGATTTGAAGCTGGTAATTGGGGGCTGTGCTACGGGCGGCAGCTTCAAGCAAAGTGCTCCAGTACTTGGCGTAATCCTGTGGGTGGCCTGTTAAGCTCCATTGATAGCTGTTGGGAAGGGTAGTGGCTACTATTTTTCCCTTGCCGTATATTTTCTGTATTGAAATGGCTGATGAGCCATCTAATAACAGCGGCTGTTGGTCGACACTATTTCCTATTGAAAAAGGTACTTGTTCAGGTAAAGCGGCTAATTTTAATTGCTGTGAGGTTAAAAGGAGCTGGTTGCTTTTTTCTTGTTTTTTGCTGGCCGTTAAGTTTAAGCTTTTGATCCAAGGTTCGGTGCTGTTGGGCTCTTGTGTTAAAATAATGAGCCCCAATCCTTGTGCTACTGCTTGTTTAACAGCTTGCTTTTCTGGAACCGACATGTTCTCAAATTCCTGTTGGTCTAACAACAGCAGGTCTTCTTTTTGAAGTAACGGTGTGCTCAGTCGATCAAGGTCAATGCTATTCCTATTGAGAAAATCAAGGCTGTATTTCTCTTTGCTAATGCGATTTCTCAGCGCTACGGCATATTGGTTCTCATACAACCATCTTTTTAGAAAATTGTATTCGAACCCAGGAGATGAACCTAATACGATTATTTTTAGGGAAATTTTAGGCAGGGTTTGTACAGGAATAGGTTCTTGGCTAAGGGTGTCTTTGCCTTGTAGGGCCACCAATTGGAACACGGCTCTGTCTTTTTGTTTAATTTGGTGTTGTAGTGAGAACTTAACCGTACTATTTGCATTGATTTGGATAGAATCCAGGGTTTTTCCAAAGCCAATGAGTTTAAGGCTTATTGCTGTTGAAGTGTTATGACGATATTGGCCTTGTACTACTAAGGTTTCACCTTCTTTCAGTTTATCGTTCCAATGGCAGGCAATAACGCCGCTTGGTTTTTCTGCGGGATGGAAATCAATAGGGATATTTTTGATTTGTTTTAATTGCCCTTCAGTTAAACCATAACCATACACATTTAGCTTCTTAATTTCGGGATGTGCCGCCAAATAGTAGGCTAAATCAGGGAGGTAGTTGGCCTTGCGCTTTAAATTTGGTGCTAAGGCTTCATCAAGGAAGTGTTTTTGGTGTGGAATATGGGCTAAGCTGTCGGTCGCAAAGCCTGGAGTTAGTAACGTTAAGGTAGCATTAGATTGTTTGCTTTCATAGTTAACAGTAATAGGAATGATCATTAGTGCTAGCGCTGTTACTGCTAGTAATGTCGCAACAAGTCGCCCGCTTAGCCAATGCTTGTTTGGTCTTTTAATTTCCTGAAACACCAATAGGCACAACAACAGAAAACAAGCTATGATGATATATAGATTAAATTCCATTACTGCTTTAATTTTTAAGATGATTAAAATAATGGTCACTTAGTTTCTTCACGCTTCCACCAATTTCTGCTTGCGGCTTCGCAGTTTGGAGACCAACTAACTGGTAAATGGCTTTAGCAACCACATCTAAATCATTGGCTTGAGGTACTTTACTTTGCGATAACCTGCGTAAACTTTTGAGGGCACTCAAATAACTTTCAGGATGACTGGCCGCTGCCACAATGATTTGTCTTTCGGCACTTTGAAGTAAGGCTTTATCGTTTACCGTAAAAGCTTTTCCGTCTTTGTGGAGGTTCAGCAGGGATAATAAGATGCGGAGCTCCTCATTGCTGCGGTCTTTGCTTTCAAACTGGGCATTTTGTTGAGATGCTACAATTTTGTCCTGATCCCCTGTTAATCTTTTCTCATTTTTTAATGCAGCTGTTTTAACGGTGGTTTTAGCCACATAAGCTCTTGACTTTTGTTGTAAATCTTTCAGTAAGCGTAAGGCTTTGTATTCAAAAGGAAGCGCTTCTTGCGGTTTGTAAGTCCTTAACTGAAGCTCTGAAGTCCACATTTCATTCAATACGGCTTTCAATTGTGCTTTAACAGCAGGTTCAAAAAAGGTGGCATCTTCTGCAATGTCGTGTTTATGGGCATAGCGGTCCATAATGGCTTGTACATCACCAAATTTTTCATCTCCGTGGTTGTGCCCATCATGCTCGTCGTGGTCTTCATGATCGCCTCCAATGGAGGTTTCATTTTCTTCTCCTAAAAACTTTCCATAGCGTAATCGAAGCAGTTTTTGGTCAATAGCCAAGCCATTGCTTCTCTTGTTAAAGTCTTCTGGACTGAGGCTTGCTTTTTCAGCTAGCAGTTTTTCGGTATCTAAAATAATCTGGCGCTGACTTCTGAAATATTCCGGGACCAAATTTACACCCGAGGTCATTCCTGCCATACTCATCAGCTCGGTAGTATCTACAATGTTCACCATATAAACATCGGAGCGGCTCAATTGGCCCTTGTTGTCCTGCGCTTGGATAAAGAAGTAAAGTTCATCTCCTGGTTTCATTCCCAAGCTTCGTAAGTCAATTGATTTTTGGAGCGTAACGCTTTTGCGATTTGCAAAGGAAGCATCAAATTGTAAGCGCTTTTCTGTAAAACTTACGCTTTCGCCTTTGCCACTGGCCATGGTGGCCGAAATATAAGCACCTGCAATACCGTAATCATCATTCAATTGTGCTTTAACCGTAATCTGCATCGCTTGGCCAATATCAATGGTATGCTGCGGTTTTGGCTGGGTGATATTGATTTTTACGGGATAATCTGGGATAACTTCGATTTGGTAGAGGTCAGATTTTTTACCATCTAACGCTAACTGATAAAAACCCTGCTTGTCTAACTTTCTAGAAAAACTCCACAAGGTGGAATCTTGGTTCAAGGGTTTTAACTGGATTTTTTCTACCTCATTAAAAAATACGTGGAAATTGTGGATGGCTTTATTGGTGCGAATGTTCCAAACCGCTTTGGCATCTAATTCGGCCTTAAGGTAAAACTGGTTTTGCTGTCTGCGAGACTTTCCCGTGTAGCTTGGTGGAGTAATTTCCACCGAGTAACTCGAAATTTGCGGTAGTATCTTTTCTTCCTTGTGGATATTGGAACTGTTCGCTTCAGGTTGATTGATGTTTAGAATAGCTTTTCTTGGAGGGATGAACAAATAAATGCTTAATCCAATCATTAGACAAGCAAAGCTGATCCAGTTTTTAAGATTCAGGTCATTAAAAATGTTCTTCTTGGGTAATAATGGGAGTATTTTTTCGGCTTGCAGGCTTTGCAAAGTGCCCAGTTGTTCCTGTGTTTTTAAAAGAAGACTGCTGCTTTCTTCCAGCTCGGGGAACTGGCTATCAAGATAACGCACAATATGCTGCTCGCTGATTTTCCATAACGGATAAATCGCTAAAAATACTGCTGTAGATAAAATAAAAACAGCAATATAAGTCCAATAGTCTGTACCCCAAAAATAATGGAGTAAACTACCAACCAACAGTGCAATGCCCAAACTTAAGATTAAGCCTTGTAAGCCAAGTAGTAAAACCCTTCGACTTTTTAACTCTTTTATGTAATCCCTGCCTTCCATCTTATGCTCGTTTTAAAGGAGTTTGTTTGCGATAGGTCAGTAGCCGTTCTACTAAAAACACCAGAAATGCCGCTATCCAAAGGTATTTGTCTAAGTTTAGGTTAGGCGAAAAAAGGGTAGGGCTGTCTTGGATATTTTTAAAAGAGGCGATGGGCTGCTCGTTCATTTGGGCAAAAGACGGTGCTTCTTCAAAACCAAATTGTTTATTGTTTTGACCGTACAATAAAGGAAATAGCACTTCTGCAAATTCGTCTTTCCATACCAAATCTGTCCATTGAGGATTAAACCTGCTGTAAAAGGTGTACTCGTTAACCTGCTGTGTTTGTTGAACTGTTAAAATTGCTTCTCCAAAGCCATCTTCCCACAATGTTTTTCCTGTTTCTTTGGCTGCTACTCTCTTTAAAATTTTTGAAGAAAATGTGTTGTTAAGAGAGGTATTCCTAAAATTGATGGAACTGTTTTCGTCGATTGTTTTTCCTTTGGCATATTTAAATATTACTCCATTGGCTTTTAGGTTTTTGTGAATATCAACGGGAACATCAGTGTCTGCTAACCAAAAAATAGCGTCTAATGGCTGTTTGCTACCTTGGTTATAAATCGTAATCGGCTGACCAAGGTATTCTCCAATGGCGTTAACGGCTGCTTTTACGTATTTGTAATCCAAAGCACTGTTAGAATGGATCAGTACCTGCATTGCTGGAACTGATGGGGCTTTTTCTCGTTGGTAAATTACCGTACTGTCGCTAGTTTGAGCCTTTAAGTTCAGGTTCAAAAAAGACTTGTGGTAAGATTGTTTGGTATCTACAGGTGGTGCTTGCCAATGAACTCGTAAATGTAGCTTTGGTAATTCCTCTTCAAAACCTAGTGCCGTTTTGGGTGCAAATATCCATACAGGATACTGGTTGGGAAGTTGATGGTTGGCCTGTTTAAGCAAGGAAGTATAGCTCAACAGAGGAAGGCTATCCGTCACGACATTTGAGGTGTCCTTAAGGGAGAGTGCCTTGAATCCCAAACCTAAATGACGGAACTCAAAACCTTTATTCAATAAAGAATCAATGGTTTTACGATGGTTTTGATAAATTGTCTTCAAATTTTGTTGTTCTACCAAAATCCAACCGCCTTGTTTTGTTAATGGTTTCCCTTTTAAAAAAGGTTGTGCCAACAAAAAGGCCAATATCATTAGTAACAAGCAACGTAACAACAGCAGTAGCCAATCGCTAATTACCAGACTTCTGGCATTTGAAGCAGCGCTTTCGCCCATTAATGAAATACTGCCTACCTTTAAGGTTTTGCCTTGTTTTATTCGCCATAAATGAATAATAATGGGAACAAGGATTGCCGTTAAGGCCAATAAACCGATAGGGTATAGCAAATTCACGTTTAATGGTTTAGCTTATTTCTCTGGTTTAAAAAATCTCTTAATGCCTGGTCAAGTGCTTCATTGGTATTCAGCGTTCTGTAGTAAATATTCCTGTTCAGCATTTCCTTTCTGGTGTTTTGCAGGTAGGCAGACATCCTTTCTTGATAGGCACTTTTGGCTTTTTTTTGATCTAATTGGATGATTTGTCCGCTTTCTAAATCTTCGAAGGATGAAAAACCCTTAAAATCAAGCTCAAGTTCGTTGTTGGAAAGAAGGTGAAATACCAAAATTTCATGTCTTAAAGGCAATAGCGTATCCAATAGTTTCAGCAGTTCAGCATCTTGTTGGTAAAAATCAGTAAAGAAAACCAAAAGTTCTCTCTTACGTGGTCCGGCAAATATTTCTTTGTATTGGATTTGTTGGGTAAAACTACCTTCGGGCTTAATGTTTTCTAATTGATAGAACAAGCGGCTCAAGTGTTGGAAGTCTTGGCGAGTGTTCATGGCAAACAGTCCTGTGTTTTTGAAGATGTATAAACCCACGGCATCGCCCTGTAAGTTGGCCAGATACGCCAAAGAAGCAGCGGCATAACGAGCATAATCCATTTTGGTTTGCTGTCCATCGCTGTGGTTCATGGATGCACTGGCATCCACCAGTAAGCGAACAGAAATGCTGGTTTCCAGCTCCGATTCCCTGATGTAATAACGATCTGAACGGGCAAACATCTTCCAATCCAACGAGCGTAAATCGTCGCCAGCTTGGTAGCTTCTATATTGACTAAATTCCATGCCAGCTCCTTTAATGGTGCTTTTGTTAATCCCATGCATAAAGCCATCTATCGTAGCTTTTGCGGCTAACGATAAAGGTTTGATGGCCATTAATACTTTAGGGTCTAACAGCTTACTCATTAGATGTTGTTTTTGGGCCTTGATATGGCTTTCAATAATTCGTCGGTAGCTTTGTCTGCAGTGATATTCTCGGCATCTGCCTTGAAATTCATCAATACCCGATGACGGAGTACAGGATAGGCCATGGTTTGCAAGTCTTCCATCACTACTGCATATCTACCTTTAAATAAGGCACGAGCTTTTGCTGTTAAAATCAATGCTTGTCCAGCACGAGGACCAGCGCCCCAACGTACCCATTCTTTAATAAAAGGTACGGTAGTAGTTTCAGGCCTGGTGGCACGAACCAGTTCACTAGTAAAGCTAATAAGGTCATCGCTGATACTTACCTCACGGGTAAGTTTTTGCAATTGTTTTATTTCTTCGGCACCAATAATGGCATTTACTTTGGCTTGCTTAGCCCCTGTAGTGCTGCTCAAAATCTTGGTTTCTTCGGCAGCGGTAGGGTAGCCTATTTTAATGTATAGCAAAAAGCGGTCTAACTGGGCTTCGGGTAAAGGATAAGTTCCAGCTTGCTCTATGGGGTTTTGTGTGGCCAATATAAAAAACGGACGGTCTAAAGGATAGGTTTGTCCCGCATAGGTCACTTCAAATTCCTGCATAGCTTCCAGTAAAGCCGACTGTGTTTTAGGTGGCGTACGGTTCACCTCATCGGCCAAAATGATATTGGCAAACAATGGTCCTTTGTTAAATTTAAAGAAACGTTTTCCTGTGCTGTGGTCTTCCTCCAAAATTTCAGTGCCAATAATGTCGGTAGGCATTAAATCTGGTGTAAACTGTATGCGCCTAAACGAAAGGTCTAAAGCTTGGGCCATGGTACGTACCATTAAAGTTTTTGCTAAACCTGGTACGCCTTCCAGTAGGCAATGTCCGCCAGCCATTAAGGCAATCAGCATTTCGTCAATAATCTCGTCTTGTCCTACAATTACCTTCTGGATTTCAGTTTTTAAGGAAGTAATTTTTTGGATAAGGTTATTTAGGTTGTCGGTTGAAATTTCCACGCAGCAAATCTTTAGTTAAATAGCAATTGATATCTCAATATAGCGTATATGTGAACGAAAAATGAAGCAGATTTTAAAGAATATCAAAAAAATTACAACATTAGCTAACTATAAAATGGCATTTAGTAAAAAATGGCCTTAATTTAGGTTGATGTATCAGTTGAAGTTTACGTTTGCTAGGATAAAATATACCTCGGGAGACTGGGACACGGATCAGCGTATGCCTGCTAATGTGCTCAATTCGCTATTGGAGTATACTACCATTCCCTTGGAACCAGAGGAAAAGATTGTGGAGTTGAGTAGCGCCGATATTTTCAAGTATCCTTTTTGTTATTTAAGCGGACATAAATTGGTGCAGTTTAACCGACAAGAAGCGGCTAACTTTAAAACTTATGTCAATAATGGAGGTTTTGTTTTCGTAGATGATTGTAATCACGATATAGACGGCCTCTTTGCTCGTTCTTTTGAAACCCAAATGGCCAATCTTTTTGGCGCTAGTGCCTTAAAGAAGATTCCTAACAATCATGCGCTTTATAGCTCTTTTTTTAAATTTGAGAAAGGTCCGCCCAATACTTCATTTGAACTAAATGGATGGGGTGATGATTTAGTGCATGATTATTTGAAAGCCATTACCATCAATGGACGCATTGGCGTTTTGTATAGTAACAAGGATTACGGTTGCGAATGGGACTACGATTTTAGAAACAAACGCTTTTTAGCTGAAGATAATACCAAATTTGCCATTAACATTATCATGTACGCTATGGGGGTGAACAGTTTGTAGTGGTTAGGTACTAGTGATTAGTTGTAATGGTTAATTATTAAGGATAAATGGTTAATGTCTGATTAGGGGCAAGTGATCAGTAGCTAGGGACTAGTTATGGCGAAAACCGATGAAGTTTGTAGATAAAAAAGACTTACGAAGTTTTCAAAACTTCGTAAGTCTCCATGTAAATCTGTATTTGTTTAATGATAAAGACTAGCCACTAGTACCTAATTACTTTCGGCAACGGCTTGTCATTCCGAGTGTACCTGTACCGACTCTTCGGTAGAAAGGAATTTCTTTGGGATTATAGTTTGATAAAATGTACCTATTCTTTTAATATGCTGAAAACCTACTAGGTTTATAACCAAAAAAAGGCTTGCAAAGTTATTTAAACCCTACAAGCCTTCAATTTATATAGATTCTTAAGCACTAACCACTAGCCACTAACTACTAGTTCCTAGCTACTAACCACTAGTTCCTAGCTACTGCTTAAACTCTTCCCGGATACTGTTGTAAAGCAAGTTCTAAACAGTCCATCGCAGCATTTAAATCATCTACATTAAGTACATAAGCCATACGTACTTCGTTTTTACCAGAACCTGGCGACGAATAAAAACCAGTAGCAGGAGCCATCATTACCGTAGCGTTGTTATGCTCAAACTTTTCTAAAATCCACTGACAAAATTTGTCTGCATCATCAATGGGGAATTTAGCCACTACATAAAACGCACCTCCTGGATTTGGACAGAAAACACCTTCAATATTGTTTAATCTGTTCACTAAGGTGTCTCTACGTAAAGTATATTCCTTATTTACTGTTTCGAAATAGCTATCTGGAGTGTCTACAGCAGCAGCACCAGCAATTTGCTCTACCATTCCTGGACTCAAACGTGCTTGCGCAAATTTTAAACCTGAAGCAATTACTTCCTTGTTTTTAGTGATTAAACAGCCTAAACGAGCGCCACAAGCGCTATAACGTTTAGAGACGGTGTCCATAACCACTACATTTTCATCTAATCCCTCAAGGTGCATCGGCGAAATAAACTCGCGACCATCATAGCAAAACTCACGATAAGCCTCGTCAGAGAATAAGAACAAATCGTATTTTACGCACAGTTCCTTTAAAGCCTCAAGTTCTTCTCTTGAATATAAGTAACCTGTTGGGTTGTTAGGGTTACAAATGATAATTGCCTTTGTTTTTTCAGTAATCAATTTTTCAAACTCAGCAATAGGAGGTAGGGCAAAACCATTATCAATGTAAGATAAAATTGGTTTAACCACCACGTTGCTCATACAAGCAAAACCATTATAGTTTGCGTAGAAAGGCTCAGGGATAATGATTTCATCACCTTCATTAACGCAAGTTTGCATCGCAATGGTAATGGCTTCTGAACCACCAACGGTTACCAAAATATTTTCAGGACTAATGTTGTAGCCTAGTTTGTTGTAATATTCAGTTAGCTTTTTTCTGTAAGCTAAAGTTCCTTCAGAAGGAGTGTAGGCCCAAACGTTGAAATCAATGTTTTTGATGGCATTCAACATTCCCTCAGGAGTTTCAATATCTGGTTGGCCTATATTAAGGTGATATACCTTTTTTCCAGCAGCCTTTGCCTGATCGGCAAAAGGAGTAAGTTTTCTAATGGGTGAAGCGGGCATTTGAAGCCCTTTTTCTGATATCTTTGGCATAGGGCAAAAATATAAAAACCCCGTTGCAATAACGAGGTTTTTACTAAATATTAATGTAATAAATAGGTTCTATTTGCTTGCGGCAGCTACGCTTTCGCCTTTTAAATAAAGCACTTTAGTAGTAGTTCTAGCGTTTGAAGTAACGGTAATAGCTACATTAAATGGCGCTGGAGAACCTGATTTTTTTACGGTAACTTTAATGAAACCTTTTTCGCCTTTTTTAACTGGTGTTTGCGTGTACTCACCAACTGTACAGCCACAAGTAGGCTCTACTTTCGAAATAATTAATGGTGCATCGCCCTCATTGGTGAAATTGAACGTGTAAGAAACGGCCGCATCTAGCTTAATCTTTCCTAAATCGTGTGATTCAGATTCGAATTTAAATTCTGCTGGTTTTGTTTGAGCGTTAGCTGCAAACCCTAAGCCAACAACGGTAACCAATAACAATAATAGCTTTTTCATGTCTGCTGATTTGAGTTTAGTATATACACAAATTTATGTTTTATAATTCAAAACAAAAAGCATTCCAAATATTATTTGGGGCTTTCGTTCAGGTAGAATAAGAAAGAATTGTATCTTTGCCACCTAACCAACTTCTTGCTTATGATTTCATCAGGGAAAATTATTACCAATGAGATTGACGCTTCAGAACTAAGTTTTGAAGACTTTAAAGCCATCGTGATAAACGACTACAAAATTGCTGTAGAAAGCCGTCAGGCGAGTTTATTAGGCCGAAAAGAGGTGCTCACGGGTAAAGCTAAATTTGGAATATTTGGCGACGGTAAGGAAGTGCCACAGCTGGCCATGGCCAAAGTTTTTAAGAACGGCGATTGGCGTGCGGGCTATTATAGGGACCAAACTTTTGCTTTTGCAACAGGCATATC